>Ga0302173_10001671_pt1 | contig 11029 bp, 7 predicted proteins | sample I_Fen_N3_1_FD_198785 | JGI IMG/M metagenome (GOLD analysis project Ga0302173, IMG submission 198785) | Peat permafrost microbial communities from Stordalen Mire near Abisko, Sweden - I_Fen_N3_1 | ecosystem: Environmental > Terrestrial > Soil > Wetlands > Permafrost | place: Sweden: Abisko... | reverse complement strand
ATTTTAGTAAGCTCTTTAGAACTTTCTATATCATCACATCTGTTTTCTACATAAGATATTATATTAATAGTATCCACATTTTTTCCTTGTAATATTAATGAATAAATTTTATTGTGTGATTCTATTATAAAATCACCTGGTTTTATGACACTTTTAAGTTCATCATAAACTTCATCTTTGAACATCAATTTAATTAATGCTCTCTCAGCTTTTAAATATCCTGGTTCTACATATAATTTTGTTCCAAAATCATCTTTTTTATTTATAAAATTTTCCTCTTTTTGTTTTTTCGCTATTACTTGCGAAAGTAAGTCATATAATGATTGCTCCTTAATTGATGTTTCTTCTGAAATCTTCTTTATATATACATCTTTTTCTATAGGATTTAGCTCAGCCAGAATTTCCGCAAATTTCTCTCCATATTTTACTAATTCATTTCCATTTTTAAGATCGATACCTTGCGCTACTCTTTTAATCCGATATTCAATTAGAGGCAGTGCTTCTTTTGCTAACCTTAAAAAAGCCTCTTTTCCATTATTTCTTACAAATTCATCTGGATCTTTGCCTTGTGGAACTGTTAATACTTTTACATCAAATCCAGCATTTCTTAAAATTTCAAGTCCTCTTAAAGTAGCAGTCTGTCCAGCCAAGTCGGCATCATAAGAAATTATTACTTTATTTACATGTCTCTTAAGAAGTCTTGCTTGATTTACAGTAAGTGCAGTTCCAAGTGATGCTACCGTATTGGTTATACCATATTGATGAAGTGCTATTAAATCCATATACCCTTCAACTATAATAATATAATCTTCTTGTAGCCTATTCTTAATTGCAAAATTTAATCCATACAGATTAGTTCCCTTTTGAAAAATCATTGTCTCGGGTGAATTTAAATATTTTGGTTTTGAATCATCTAAAACCCTACCTCCAAATCCTATAACTTTTCCTTTTACATCAAATACAGGAAACATTACTCTATTTCTAAATCTGTCATATGTATTCCCCGTCTTTTCATTTTTAGAAATTAATCCAGCTTCAAATAATAAATCATCATTATATCCCTTTGTTCTTAAACCATTTATTACGCCATGCCAGTTGTCATGTGAATAACCCAATCCAAATCGTTTTATAGTTTCTTCTTTTATTCCTCTTTTTAAGAAATACTCTTTTGCTATTTTATTATTTTGTAAATTTGCAAAATAATATCTAGCAGCATCTACATTTATTTTGTATAAAAGCTCTTTTTTTCTAGAAATCTTATTATTTTCCTGCCCCTCTATTTGTAATGTAATATTAGCTTTATCTGCTAAATACTTTGCTGCCTCTAGAAAAGTAAGTTTTTTATATTTCATAACAAATGTAAGCACATTTCCTGCTTCACCACACGAAAAGCATTTATATATTTGCTTTTCACTAGAAACACTAAATGATGGGGATTTATCATTATGGAATGGACATAACCCCATATAATTTCTTCCTGATTTTTTTAACCTTACATTTTCTGAAATAATATCAACAATGTCATTTTGTTCTTTTATTTTTTCTATTATCTCTTCTGGTATCTGCAAGGAGACATCTCCCTCCCTACTGCTTTTTTCCAACAATTATATATTATTCGACACAATAACGAGTTTTCCTTCTAATTTATAATAATAATTTCTAATTTATTTGAAGATTCAACTCATTTTGAAATAATATCTAGTTGAATAGCACTATTATTTAATAATTCTTTTTTTTATTTTAAAATCCTCTTTTTTTATTTTAAAATTCTATTTACAATTTTAAAACCCTATGGTTTACAAATCGGTTAGCCATAAAATAAATTCTTAATTGAAAGATATTAATCTATTATTACTTTAGGAACAAATATTTTATTAAATAATAATAAGCAATAATCATCACTCATACCAGCAATATAATCTGCTACTGCTCTTTGCAGACTTTCATTTTTAGCTATTGTCAAATAAATTTCTGGCATTTGTTCTGGATTTTCTTCAAAATATTTAATTAATTGTTGTAATATAAATTTCGCCTTATTTCTCTCAACCTTTAATGTATCTCCTAAATATATATTTTTAAACATAAATTCTCTAAGTTCTATCATTGCCGCATTAATTTTTTTACTTAATCCAACTTCTTTTATTCCATTATTAATATTATCATTTGAAGTTTTTACAAAATCTTTTATTAAAGTATCTAATCTTTGAGTAGAATTATTTCCTAAAACTTCAACAACATCTTTAGGTAGTTGTTCTTCACTTAAAAGTCCTGCTCTTATAGAATCATCTATATCATGATTCAAATAAGCCATTTTATCACTAAATTTAACTACAATTCCTTCTAAAGTAATTATATCTTTTGTGGTTCCAAGCCCACTATGATTCAATATGCCATTAATTACTTCTTCTGTTAAATTGAGTCCATGCCCATCATTTTCAAGTTTAGTAACTACTCTCACACTTTGTTCATTATGGCGAAACCCGCCTTTTAGATATTCATTTAATACTTCTTCCCCATTATGTGCAAAAGCAACATGCCCTAAATCATGTCCTAATGCTATTGCTTCAATTAAATTTTCATTTAATCCAATTCCAACACCAATATTTCTCGCAACTTGTGATACCTCTAATGTATGAGTTAATCTAGTTCTATAGTGATCACCAAAAGTTTTTATATATACTTGTGTTTTATGTTTAAGGCGTCTAAATGATTTGCTTTGAATAATTCTATCTCTATCAAGCATATAACAGGTTCTAATACAGTCTTCTTCTTCTCTAATTTTCCTACCTAACGAATTTTTTGAAAAAGCTGCTTCTTTAATTAATGTCAAGCTTTCAAAACTCTGAATTTTTTCTCTCACAATCATATTTTATCACCTCTTTCTATGTATTCTATATTTATCATTATATTCCTCTATTTATCAGCCTTATTTATTATTTGCAATTTTTTGAAAAATACTATCATTTACATATATTTTTTTTATTTTATCAAATTATTTTAGTATATTACTAAAATCACTTTAATATTATTTAATAATAAAGATTTTTCTTTAGAGTATTGAAACTCTATTTTAAAAATTTCACTTTATCATCACACAAGAATCACCTTATAAAGGAGTGTATTTATGGGAAATCAAGTTTTATATTTACAAGAGTGTAATCTTTCCCCTGAAATCATAAAACAAAATGTTTTGCCACATTATAATTTGCAAAACGCTAAAATTTCAATAATTAAATTTAAAGATACAGATAAGCAAAGAGCAGTATATAGAATAGATCTTAAAGAAAAAAGTTATTGTTTAAAAAAAGTTTATTATGATATAAAAGATTTACTTTATGTATATTCAGCAATTGAATGGCTATATAGAAATAACATTAGAGTACCAAAGCTTTTACCTACTATTGATAATAATAGATTTGTATCTTATGAAGATATGCTTTTTATACTAACCCCTTGGATTCAAGGTGCTAAATGTAATTTTGATAATATTGATCATGTTATATGTTCTGTAAAAAAGCTATCTACAATTCACTCAATATCTCATAACTTCCAGCCCATTTTAGGTAGTTCATTAAAAGAAGGATTTGATGATTATTACATATCAACCTTAAAACATTTTCAAGATTTACTTCAAACATCAAATGAAGCCTTTAAGTATAAAGATACATTTTCAAGACAATTTATTTCAACCTTTGATACAAATTTACGCCTTGCTGAAATTTCTTTAAATATCGCAAATAAAATTGATAATAATAATTTGAGTAAATCCTTGTGTCATGGTGATTATGTAAATAAAAATTTAATTTTTCCACATGATTTAGATCCTTGGATAATAGACTTTGACAAATGTAAAACAGATTATTGTGCAAAAGACTTGGCATATTTTATGCGCAGATTACTTAAACGTGAGAATACAAAATGGAATATTAACTTAGCTTTATCTATACTGCAAACTTATAACGAATATTCCCCTTTAACAGAATCAGATTTAAGATATTTGATTTCATATATTTGTTTCCCACAAAAATACTGGAAAATATCAAGAGATTATTATAAAAATATTAACAAGTGTAATAAACCTGCTTTTTTAACTTTACTTTCAAATGCAACCTCAAAAACAGACCTTCAATATGATTTTGCACTAACTATAATAGATGCAGTACAAAAAAAATTCAACGTAGTTTTATTCTAAAACTAGAGTTATATTCATAAACTACCGAAATGCAAGCCTTCCATTTCGGTCTATTAGTAGTAAACTTAACTTTTGAATACTCCTGCAAGCATTTTTCGTAGAAAGAACCCCTTGAACTTTAAATTCAAGGGGTTCTATTTTTTATATTCTATCTTTTATTTTTTACTTGTGCTTGTGCTGCTGCAAGTCTTGCAAGTGGCACTCTAAATGGTGAGCATGATACATAGTCAAGACCTATATTGTGGCAGAATTCAATTGATGATGGATCTCCACCATGTTCTCCACAAATTCCAAGATGGATGTCTGGTCTTGTAGATTTTCCTTTTTCTACTGCGATTTTAATTAATGCACCTACTCCAGTTTGATCTAATTTACCAAATGGATCTTGTTCGTAAATCTTCTTTTCATAATAAGAAGATAAGAACTTAGCAGCATCATCTCTTGAGAATCCAAATGTCATTTGAGTTAAGTCATTTGTACCAAAAGAGAAGAACTCTGCTTCTTTAGCTATTTCATCAGCTGTTAAAGCCGCTCTTGGAATTTCTATCATAGTACCAACTTTATATTCTAAAGTTACTCCTTTTTCTTCCATAACTTCTTTCACTGTATTTACTATAACATCTTTAACATATTTTAATTCCTTAATTTCTCCAACTAATGGAATCATTATTTCTGGAACAATGTCATAGCCTTTGTTCTTTTTAACTTCTATAGCAGCTTCTATGATTGCTCTAGCTTGCATCTCTGCAATTTCTGGATAAGATACTGCTAGACGGCATCCTCTATGTCCCATCATAGGATTGAATTCATGTAACTCTTGAACTGTAGATTGTAATTCATCAAAAGTTATTCCCATTTCTTTTGCTAATTCTTTAATATCTACCTCTGCAGATGGTAAAAATTCATGTAATGGCGGATCCAATAATCTTATAGTTACAGGTTTTCCTTCTAATGCTTCATAAATACCTATAAAGTCTGTTTTTTGCATTGGTAATATCTTGTCTAATGCTACTTTTCTTTGTTCTAAATCCTTAGATGTAATCATTTGTCTTACAGCCATAATTCTATCTTCTGCAAAGAACATATGCTCTGTTCTACAAAGACCTACGCCTTCTGCTCCAAATTCAACTGCTTGTTCTGCATCTTTCGGACTATCTGCATTAGCTCTAACTTTTAATTTTCTTATTTCATCTGCCCAGCCCATAAATATTGCAAAGTGTCCTGAAATTTCCGGAGTAACTGTCTTTATTTTTTCTCCATATACATTACCAGAAGTTCCATCAATTGAAATAAAGTCCTCATCTGTATAAACTTTTCCATTAACTTCTACAGTTCTCTTTTTTTCATCAACTTTAATAGTTCCACATCCAGCTACACAACAAGTTCCCATTCCTCTTGCAACAACAGCAGCATGAGATGTCATACCGCCTCTTACTGTAAGAATTCCTTTTGCTGCTACCATACCTTCTATATCTTCTGGAGAAGTTTCAAGTCTTACAAGTACTACATCTTCGCCAAGTGCATTTCTATCTTTAGCTTCATTAGCTGTAAATGCAATTTTACCACATGCAGCTCCTGGAGATGCTGGCAAGCCTTTACCAATTGGAACTGCCTTCTTTAAATCTTCAGTATAAAATGCTGGATGTAACAATGTGTCTAATTGCTTAGGTTCAACTTTTAAAATTGCTTCTTCTTTACTAAGCATTCCCTCTTCAACTAAATCAACAGCAATCTTTAAAGCTGCTTGAGCTGTCCTTTTACCATTTCTAGTTTGTAAGAAGTATAATTTGCCTTCTTCTATTGTTATTTCCATATCTTGCATATCTTTATAATGAGATTCTAATTTATTAACTATATCTTCAAATTCTTTATATATTGTAGGATTTTGATCCTTTAATCTTGATATTGGAAGTGGCGTTCTAATTCCTGCAACAACATCTTCACCTTGTGCATTCATTAAATATTCACCATATATTTCATTATCACCATTAGCTGGATTTCTGGAGAATACAACTCCTGTTCCTGATGTTTCTCCTTTATTACCAAATACCATTTCTTGTATATTTACTGCTGTACCCCATTCTCCAGGATAATCATTCATTCTTCTATATACTATAGCTCTTGGATTATCCCATGATCTAAATACAGCTGCTACAGAGTCCATCAATTGCACTTTTGGATCACTTGGGAAATCTTCTCCCTTTTCTTTTTTATATAGTTCTTTAAACTCACCAACTAATTCTTTTAAATCATCAGCAGTTAAATCTGTATCAATTTCAACGCCTTTTCTTTCCTTAAGTTCATCAATCTTGTTTTCAAACAATCTTTTTTCTATGTTCATAACAACATCAGAGAACATTTGAATAAATCTTCTATAAGAATCATATGCAAATCTAGGATTGTTAGTTAATCCTGCCATAGCTTCTACAGCCACGTCATTTAATCCTAAATTTAAAATAGTATCCATCATACCTGGCATTGAAACTCTTGAACCAGATCTTACTGAAACTAATAAAGGGTTTGAATTATCTCCAAATTTTTTACCAGTAGATTCTTCAAGCTTTGTTAAGCTATCATAAATTTGACCTATTATCTCATCAGAAATCTTTTCACCATCTTTATAATACTTATTACAAGCTTCTGTCGTAACAATAAATCCAAATGGTACGGGAATTCCTATATTGGTCATTTCAGCTAAATTAGCACCTTTTCCTCCAAGTAAATTTCTCATTGAAGTGTTTCCTTCATTAAAAAGATATACATACTTATTTGTCATCTCAATATTCCCTCTTTTCTATAATTTTCTCAATATATTACTATCGATTCCTTCCTAAGGCATCGTAGTTACCCTAATAATTAATTTTCATTTTCTCCAAGTTTAACAAATAATTTTGTTATGTTAGTCTTTGAGACTTTACCAATTATTTTAATTTGATCTTTTTCATCTATCTTTTTTAATATCTCAACGACTGGAATACTATCAATTTCATGTTCAATAATTTTTTTAGCTAAATCATAAGCGTTATCATTTTCATTTGCACAAATTATATTTGGCATCCTAGTCATGATTACACCAACTGGAACTCTATGTATATCAGTTCCCCCTATTGAAATTTTCAAAAAATCTTTTCTAGAAACTGCACCTGTAAGTACTCCATTGTTTTCTATAAATAATGTCCCTACATCATTTAGAAATAGGTATACGATTGCATCATATACCATTGTATCTTCATTTACCGTCACTGGTTTAGACATTATTTCAGATACTTTGATTTTACTTATGTGTGCATAAACTAATCCACTAGAAGACTTTCCAGAATATACATATCCAACTTTAGGTCTAGCATCTAAAGTTCCTATCATAGTAAGAACTGCTAGATCTGCTCTAAGTGCTGCTCTTGTTACTCCAAGTTTCCCTGCAAGTGCTTCACTTGTTATTGGTTGGTTTTCTTTAACTAAGCATACTATTTCTTCTTGCCTAGGTGATAATTTCAATCTTATCCCTCTTTCTACAAATACAAGAAATATTTAGTTTATATTCATTAATTTTTACTACTCTCTAATTATATCATGTAATTATTGTTTGACTAGACTAAATTTTCAGAAAAATCAAATAAATCCACTAATTATTCCTTGTATAATAATTTTATGTGTGTTTTTCTTTATATTGCCCTTAATATAATTTAGTTTTCTGAATCTTCCTTTTCTTTTTCTTCATCAAAATTAACAGTATAGCTATACACTGTATCAGAACTATCACTATTAGTTTCTTTCTTCATTTCATTAACTTTATTTTTAACTTTATCTGCAAAATCATTTGCCTTATTTTTAACCTCATTTGCAACTTTAGAAACTTGTTTGTTTATTATTTCTACAGAACCATCTTCCTTGGTTATTTCTATTGTAATTCGAGTTGCTATTGCTGCAATAACTCCTACTGCAAGTATTTGTGGAATAATAATAGATACAACACCGGCTGCAATTCCTGCATTAACAGGAATATCAATTAACTCAGTATCATCTTTTTTAATTTTTATTCTTGCAACATTACCTTTTTCTAGCATTTGTTTAAACCAAGCTTTTAACTCTTCTATAGAAATTTGAGTTTTATTTTCTTCCTCGTCGTCAAAAGATTCATTACTATCACTTAATATACCTTGAGTCTTTTCAATATATATTAAAGCTTCTAACACATCTCCTTGGCATAGCTCTAAAGCTTGCTTTGCTTTTTCATAACTTACCCCTGTTCTTTCACGTACCATATCAACTTTTTCTAATGTTATATTTTCCATAAATCATCACTCCTTAATAAATTTTAACATATCTAAACTTTTAGGTCTTCTTGCATAATTATTACTTATAAAAAAAGTAGTTACCTTTTCTATTTCATCTTTTATATCCTGATTTAAATTTAATCTATATAACTTATCTACATTGAGATTCTTCAAGAATCTCAATGCATTATATGCACCCTTTGATATGAATAGTCCATGATCTTTGGGACATTCATCACATATTCCTCCATAGTAAGATAAACTTATATAATTTGATGAAGATATTTTTTTTCTACAAATACTGCAATTATCCAATGTTAAATTATATCCTGTAGTTCTCAATAATTTTAATTCAAATGCTCTTATTAGCAATTCATAATCTATTGCATCTGTATTTAATAAATATAATGTTGTGACTAAATTTTTAAAAAGTTCAATATTAACTTCATTATCAGCACATGTAATATCTATGAGTTCACATAAATACGATGAATAGGTAAGTTTATATAAGTCATTTAAAAGCCCTTGAAATGAATTTATTATTTTCCCTTCTTGGAGTGTGTGTAAGTTTTTACCTTTATATACCATATATTCGCCATAACATAAGGGTAATGTCAACGCTAAAAACTTGCTTTTACTTTTTTTTGCACCTCTAACTACAGCTGTAATTTTGCCTAGTTTTTCAGTATAAAACCAAACTAATTTGTCATTTTCTTTAAAATCTTGTGTTTTTATAATCACAGCTTTAGTTTCAAAAATTGACAGATTAATCATCCCCTACAAATAATTAAGAATTAATGATGAATATTTAATGATTGATGATGAAATTACTTCATCATTCATCATTAATTTTATTTCTTAGACTTATAACCTAATTCCTTTAATAAAAGTTGATTATCTCTCCACTCTTTTCTAACCTTAACCCATATCTTTACATTAACCTTAGATCTTAGGAATTTTTCCAATTCATATCTGGCAGTTTCACCGATTCTTTTAAGTGTTTGCCCATTTTTACCTATTATTATCCCTTTATGAGAATCTTTTTCACATATCAAATCTACTTCTATATGATATGTACCAATATCATTTTGTTTCATTTGAATTATATCTACTGCTATCCCATGAGGTACTTCATCTCTTAATGTTCTTAAAGCTTTTTCTCTTATTATTTCAGATACTACAAATTTTTCTTGAACATCTGTTATCATATCATCTGGATAATACTTAGGTCCTTCTGGCATTGTTTTTTTCATAAGCTCTACTAATACATCAACATTTTTTCCCTTAATCGCAGATATAGGTATTATTTCTGCGAAGCTAAATTCTTGGGCGTACATTTCCAAGCTTTTTGCAACTCTATCTTGTGTACTTTCATCAACCTTATTTAATACTAAAAATACTGGGCACTTTTTATCTCTTAAAGTTTCTAATATAAATTTGTCCCCTTTTCCTATCTCCTCATCGGGATTTGTTAAAAACAGCACTAAATCAACATCCTTAGTTGATTCTTTTGCTGAATTCACCATATACTCTCCTAATTTATGCTTAGGCTTATGTATACCTGGTGTATCAACAAACACCATTTGATAGTCATCCCCTGTTAATATTGTTTGAATATTGTTTCTTGTTGTTTGTGGCTTATTTGAAACTATTGATAACTTTTCTCCCATTATGTAATTTAATAAAGTTGATTTTCCTACATTTGGTCTTCCAACTATTGTAACAAATCCTGATTTAAACATTTTTTCCTCCTCGAAATAAGCTTCATTATAGAAAGCTTAAATAACATTATGCTATTTTATAAATAGTATACTCTATTTATAAGTTAATTGACAATGTACAAAGTTTATTTAAAACCTAAAGCCTAAACAAAGTAAATATTAATAAAGTTAATATTATCCCAAAAATCGCCCCAACTATTACTTCAAGAATACTATGAACTTCTGAATCAACTCTACTTTGTGCAGTTATAAATGCTAATAAAAAACTAAGCAGTATGCAAATTGGTTCTTCTGTTATCAAGGATATTGCAGTTGCAATAGAAAATGCAAGTGCACTATGCCCACTTGGCATTCCACCCTTTAAAGGAGTACCTTCTCCAAATATTGCTTTTGCTATTATTGTTGCTATACAAACTATTACTAATACAATAAATATTGTGTATGGTTCTGAATTTTTAACTTTTTTAATTAAATCAAATGAAAAGCTAGATAATTTATCCCAAAATATAATATATCCAACTAATAATGCATTTATAGCTGCAATTAACACGCCACCTGCAGCTGCATTTTTAGCTATTTTAGCCAATGGATGATAATAATTAGTTGTCATATCTATAGTTGCTTCTATAGCTGTGTTTATTAATTCAGCTGTTATTACCATAGTTATTGTAACTACTAAAATAAGAAATTCATATTTTGTTATATCAAAGAAAAAACTTACAATTAACACACATACAGCTAAAATCAGATGTACTTTCATATTTCTTTCTGTTCTTACAGTATCTATAATCCCGGTTATTGCATTATTAAAACTTTCTAAAGTTTTTTTAATCTTCATTCCC
>Ga0302173_10001668_pt1 | contig 11034 bp, 4 predicted proteins | sample I_Fen_N3_1_FD_198785 | JGI IMG/M metagenome (GOLD analysis project Ga0302173, IMG submission 198785) | Peat permafrost microbial communities from Stordalen Mire near Abisko, Sweden - I_Fen_N3_1 | ecosystem: Environmental > Terrestrial > Soil > Wetlands > Permafrost | place: Sweden: Abisko... | reverse complement strand
GCAATATCCGCTTTTTCTTTTGCCATTATAAGTTCTTCTTCTTTTTTCTTATTTTCTGTAATATCTCTTACTACAGAAATCTGTTTTTTGATTTGATATTTGTCGTTGAATAAAGAACGAATAAAATGTTCAGTTGGAAAATTCTCCCCGTTCTTTCTTTTCATCATATACTCTGTTTCAAAGTACCCCTGAGTTTTGCATTTTTCTGCTTCCTTCAATTGAAAATCTTCAAAAATGTCTTTATTTATATAAAGTATTTCAATACTTTTTCCAAGGAGCTCTTCTCTTGAATATCCAAAAATTTTTTCAGCCATAGGATTCAACTCAAGAATAATCTTTGTTTTTTCATCCAAAATAAATATAGCTTCATTTAAACTAGAAAATATATTTTCTAAAAGACTTTTCGATCCTTTTTCACTAGTGTAAAATTCTTCTTTTAATTTTTTTAATTTTTCTTCTAAAATTCTATTTATATCTCTTTCTTTATCTATGATGGACAAATATACATTAACCCTATTCATTAGTAAATATTCGTCTATAGGTTTTGTAAGATAATCTACAGCACCAACCTCAAAGCCCCTTTTTCTAAACTCATCTGAGGTATAAGCTGCAGTAAGGAAAATAATAGGAATGTCCCTGGTCTTTTTTCTTTTTCTAATTATTTCTGCAGTTTCAAAACCATCTAATCCATTCATTTGAATATCTAATATAATTAAATCTACAGATTTATTTAAAAGTATTTTTAATGCATTTTCTCCAGAATTTGCCTCAAAAACTGCTGCATCCAGATTTTCTTCAATCAACGTGCGAAGTGTAAATAAATTATTTGGATTATCATCAACAATAAGAATATCAAATTTACAGTTGTTATTCATACTTAATCTCCTAAATCATTATTTTTAATTATTTTTTTATATATTTTATTAGTTTTATCCAGAACCTTAAATTCTTTTTTAGCCTTATCGGAACGAATGGTTTCACTTTTTCCTAAAACTAAAAATCCATTTTTATCAAGAGAATTATTAAAAAGCAAAATTACTTTTTCCTGAAGTTCGCTATTAAAATATATCATTACATTTCGGCATAAAATGAGTTGAAATTCATTTATAATTCCTTTTTCTAAAAGACTGTGATGAAAGAAAAGAATCTTATCCTTTAAATTTTTTTTTGCAATATAAATATCATCTTTTTTATCAAAGTATTCTTCTAAAGTTTTAGAACCATTTATCTTTTTGTAGTTTTCTTTTGCTTTTATAAATTTACTTTTATTAAACAAACCATTTTTAGCCTCTTCTATACTGTAAGGATTTATATCTGTAGCATAAATTTGACTTTTGTTTAGCATCCCCATTTCCTTGAGCAAAATAGCCATGGAGTATGGTTCTTCGCCTGTTGAACATCCTGCACACCATATTTTTATATGCAAATAGGAATTTAAATAAGGAAGAATTTTCTCTTTAATAAAGGAAAAGGTATCTTCATCTCTAAAGAATTCTGTTACAGTAATAGACATTTCAAGAAAAAGTTCTTCAAATAAATCTGCATCAGACAAAATTTTATTGCTGAAAGATTTGAAATTCTTGCTATTCAATTTTACCATGGTAGCATAAATTCTTCTTTTTATGCTTTCACTTTCATAATTTTTGTAATCAAAGCCATACCGTTCATATATGCTTTGCAGGAAATCTATATATTGCACATCATTAAAGTAATATTCTCCTATCTTATCCGATAAATATTCAGAAATCTCTTCTATGGACATAATCGCATCAAAATTTCCTAAATTAATAGCATTTATCAAAAGGCTTTTAGCTCCACATTCCATGGGATTTTCAACAATTATTTTTGAATTATTCTCTCTTAAACTTTTCAATTCTTTATATCCATCTGTCCCATATCCGCATAGTAGTATAGCACAGAATTTCTCTTTGTATTGAAGTGTTAGAGATTTTAATAAAACATCAATGGAGGGTCTCGCATAGTTAACACGCTCACCTTCGTCTAAATAAATCTTCCCATTTAAAACACTCATATGAACCCCAGAAGGTGCTATATATATTTTTTCTGCCTCTATGATTTCTCCATTTTTAGGGGTTGCAATAGCGTATTCCGTTCTCCCTTTTAAAAGCTCCGGTAGTAAATTCTGTACACCTTCTTTAACATGTTGGACAATAAAAATACTTGCATTGGATTTGGGAAGTTTAGGAATTAATTTTAGTATTTTATCAAGACTATCTGTTGATCCTGCAATTGCAATTGCTTTAAAAGCCAAATTATTGTCCGTAAATATATTGTGCTTTTCATAATATACATTGTGTATATTGAATCTTAAAAAATAAGAATATAGATAGCTATGAAATGCAATAATTTTATATTTTACTGCAGTATTACCGTTCATTATATCTAATAACCTTAATAGACAGTTATCATCTAATATTCTTGCATTCATAAAAGTTAAAATCATTTCATTAGGGATAGGGTCTACCAATTCCGCAAAGAATTGGATCCTATCCTCAATATTTTTTAATTCTCCAAAGACTATAATTTTCTTTGTATTACCAATAAAACGTGAAATTATATTCAAAATTATCACCCCCCAATTGAATTTATTTATTAATCCATGCGCTAATTAAGTTTATTAATACATCATAATCTACTGGTTTTGATATATAATCATTTGCACCTACTTCAATGCATTTTTCCCTATCTCCCTTTAATGCCTTTGCTGTCAACGCAATAATAGGAATATCTTTATACCTGTCCATAGTCCGTATTATACTTATGCACTCATATCCATCCATTACAGGCATCATGATATCCATAAGTATTAAGTCCACCTTCTCAGTCTCTATCTTTTCCAAAGCATCCACTCCATTTTCCGCTTGGATTATTTTTCCACCGAAATCCTCCAGAGCAGCTGCTAGTACAAAAATATTCTTAGGGTCATCATCCACAATCAATATATTTTTATTTCTAATTCCGTCACTTTTAATGTTTTCAAGCTTATTATACAAATATATATCATCTTTTTTATTGGTATTTTTGCCATAAAGATATAAAAGGAGTTCATCCTTAAGTCGTTCAAAAGAATTTACCGTCTTAATAATAATACTGTCTGCGTATTTTTTTAGTTCATTTTCTGTCTCTAAAGAGGCAGAAACATCTTTACTGGTATATATAATAATAGGTATATTTATGTTTTTCTGTTTTATGTAATTACATAAAACAATTTCACTTCCATTTTTTAGATGAATATCTATAATGGCAACTTCTATTTTGTATTTCTCTATTATTTCAATGGCTTCCTCTTCTTCTGATACTTCTAATACCCTTATTTCATCTGTTTCAAGCAGTTCTTTAAGATCATTTTTCTGTGTTTCTTCACTCGAAGCAATAAGCACATATTTTACGCCTTTATCTTTTATCTCTGATAGGTTTTCCTCATCTTGTGACTCTATATTCAATTCTGCTCTTTCAGTTGCTTCTTCACCATTTTCTTCGATTGTGCAAATATTCATTTTACATTCTTCATTTGGTAAAAAAAGGATAAACTCACTCCCATCTCCTTCTTCACTTATTACTTTTATTTTTCCCTTCAGTAAATTACTAATTTCTTCTGATATATAAAGTCCAAGTCCAGTACCTCCATACTTTCTAGAAATCGATCCATCCATTTGTTCAAAAGCCTCAAATATCTTTTTTTGCTTTGCTTTTAGAATACCAATACCTGTATCTTTTACTGAAATAGCAATAGGGACTTCTTCACTTTCTCCAGATGCTATTTTTAAGTATACTTGTCCTTTTTCCGTAAATTTAAAGGCATTAGATAGAAAGTTGCTTATAATCTGTGATATTCTTTCTCTATCGGACTTTAAATCTATATTGAGCTTGTCTTCACATATAAATTCAATACCTTTTTCTTGAGCAATAGGAGAAAATTTTTCTTTGAACTCTTCAACCAATTTAGTGGTACTGAATGTTGTAATATTTAACTCTATCTTACCCGCTTCAAGTTTTGATAAATCCAATATCTCATTTATCAGTGTTAACAATTCATTTCCAGATTTATTTATTATTCCTACTTTTTCAAAGTCTTTTTCTGACATTGTACTTGTACCACTTCGTAACAATAATTTTGAGAGTAAAATAATTGAATTTAAAGGAGTTCGCAGTTCATGAGACATATTGGCAAGAAATTGTGATTTGTACTTATTTGAGTTTTCAAGTTCCTTTGCTCTTTTTTCTAATTCTACCTGTGCCGCAATAAGATTTTCATTTTTTTGCATTACTATTTCGCTTTGTTGCTGCATGGTATGCTGTTGTTCTTCAAGTTGAGTGTTTGTTTGATTCAACTCTTCAGATTGCTGTTGAAGCATTTGTTGCTGTTCCTCCAATTGTGTATTAGTTTGCTGCAACTCCTCTGCCTGTTGCTGTAACATTTGCTGTTGTTCTTCCATCTGTGTATTAGATTGCTGTAATTCCTCTGCCTGTTGTTGTAATACTTGTTGTTGTTCCTCCATCTGAGTATTCATTTTTTGAAGTTCTTCTGCTCTTAATTCTAGCTGAATATTAGCTTTTTCCGATTCTTTTAGCAATTGCTTTACTTTTTCAGATTGAAATAATACATATAAATTTGTAGAAATTATATTACTCGCTTCTGTGATAAATTTTTGTTTAAGGTGGTCAAAAGGTTCAAAGGAAGCTATCTCTATTACTCCTAATGTTTCATTTTCATAAATTAGTGGAAAGGAAAAGGTATTTAAAGGTGTTTCTGAAAATAAACCGGTGGTAATCATCGCTTCTCCTTGCCTTATGTTTTTAAGCAAAATCGGCTGCTTTTCAATAATAACTTGTCCTACAGTTCCTTCTCCCACCTCTAAAACTGAAGATGCACGATCTCTTTCTGTAAAAGCATACGAACCAAATAACTTTAAGTTGTTTTCTGTTTCATTATACACATAAAAGACTGCACTGCCTCCATTTAAGTACTGAGATAAAAATGATACCGTCTTTTGCGTGAATTCTGTAAGAAGTAAATCCCCTGATATAGCCTCCGTTAATTTCGTTTGGCCTTCCTTAGACCAAATCTGCATCTTAATTTCCTCAATAAGAGCACTATATGCTTTTGACATTTCACAAATTTCATCTTTTCCTTCTAAATCTATTCTTTTAAGTTCTCCACCTTTCGCCCCTTCACTCATTGCTTCCATTAACATTTTTATAGGTTTTTCTATGATATTGGATAAGCAAATTCCAATGACACTTGCTATAATGATTGCAATTAGTAAAATAACTACCATGGTTGTAACAGTTTTATCTGTATAGTCTAAATACTCATCTGAACGGCTTCTTCCAATACTAATTGTATTGTCAATAAGAGAAGTAAAAGTATCAGATACATTTTGAGCTACTAGTACAGCTTCATTATTCATAAGGTCACGAGCTTCTATATTTTTATTGGCTAAAGCCAATGCTACTACTTTGTCTCTAACTTTTTTATATTCAACTATCTGTATACGAATATTATTATAATCGTTTTTTTCTATCTCTGTTTCAATGTTTTTAGAAAATGAATTTAATTCTTCATCCATGATCGCATCTTTATTCTTCATATCTAATACAATTCCATCCATTTTGGCAGCATCTGTCTCAAGAATACTTTGTCGCATATTAACCCTATTTTGTTCAAAAGCTCTATTTGCTTTTCCTATAGCTCCTAGAGGAACACCATACTCTTCATATAAACTATTATATTTTGTTCTTACATCCTTAATGTTGTTGATACCAATATAGCCCATTATAGCTACAATAAATATTACAATAAAAAATCCAGATAGCAATTTTGTCTTTATTCTAAAGTTATAAATCCATTTCACATTACAGCCTCCTCCTGTTTTTTAATTTCTAAAAATAGAAATCATTCTATTAATTTTAAATTATATTATATTGTTCTCTATAATTTCTTTTAATTTATTAATATCAAATGGCTTAGACATATAATCGTCCATTCCTGAATTTATGCATAGTTCTCTATCCCCTGACATTGCATAAGCTGTCATTGCAATTATAGGAACATGCTTTTTAGTTTCACCTTCTTCTTTTCTAATTATTTTTGTTGTTTCAAATCCATTTAGTTCTGGCATTTGAACATCCATAAATATTAAATTAGGAGAAAATTGTTTCAGCATTTCTAAAGCTTCTTTTCCATTAAATGCACTTTTAAACTCATATCCTAGTTTTTTTATCATCGCTGTAGCTATTTTCATGTTTAAAGTATTATCTTCCACTACCAAAATTGTTTTATTTTGATATGATTTCGTTTCTGATATTTCTTTATCACATATCACTTCACACTCTTTAATTGGGATAATTAAAAATTCTAAATTAAAATAAAATGTACTGCCCTCTCCCTCTTGACTTTCAAACCATATTTCTCCGTTCATATGCTTAACTAATTCTTTTGTAATAGATAAACCCATACCAGTATCGGAATAATTTTTATTACATGAATTATCCTGTTTGGAAAATTTATTAAATAAATCTTTTTTTAAGTCTTCTTTTATGCCTATTCCAGTATCACTTACTGTAAATTTAATTATTATTTTTTGACCTTTCTGTGATGCTTTATTTATTTTTAAAATAATATGACCTTTTTCAGTAAACTTAATTGCATTATTCATAATATTTATCAATATTTGATTTAATCTCATTTCATCACCATTTAGCTCCAGCGGAATTAAAGGATCTATATAATAATAAAAATCTAAGTTCTTACTGCTGCAAATAAATGAAAACTCCTTAATTATCCTGTCCAAAATTTCTTTAATATTAAATGTTTTATTATTCAATTCAAAATCACCTGCTTCTATTTTAGAAATATCAAGAAGATTATTAACTATGTCAAGCAATATTTTTGATGAATCCTTAACCATATTAATATATTCTTTCTGTTCAACGCTTAACTCTGTAAACCTCAACAAATCTATCACCCCTGTTATTCCATTCATAGGGGTTCTTATTTCATGACTTATATTTGCAAGAAATTTATCCTTTGCTGCATTTGACTTTTCCACTTGTTCTTTTGATTTTTCTAATTCTTCATAATTAAGTCTCAATTCTTCCTCCGTTGCAGAAAGTTTCTGATATACCATTGTTAATTCTTCTTTTTTTATTCTATTTGTTATATCTCTTATAATACTAAGCACAAGCTTGCCTGATTTTGTATCTATGCCAATAGATTTCACTTCAACAGGAAAACTTGTCTTGTTTTTTCTATAATGTAATACTTGAAATTCTATTTCCTTATTTTTCGCTATACTAAATTGATTATTAGCACTGTCTGTTTTTTCATTATTCCTTAAATCAAAAATATTCATTGATAGTAATTCTTCTCTTGAATACCCATAAGATTTTATTGCCATTTCATTAACATTTAGAATTTCACCTGATTCAGATAAAAGCAATATGATATCATTAGCTTTGTCCATAGCAATTTTTAATACTTCAGTTGTAAATTCAATACTCATTATTTCACTTCCTCAAATTATCACTTTATTAAATTTTATTTAATAACTCCTCAATTTCATCTTCACATATTGGTTTGCTAAAATAATATCCTTGAATTCTTCTACAGCCTAAACTCATTAAAATATCTTTTTGTTCTTTATCTTCTACACCTTCAGCAATAACATCGTATTTTAGAGTCCTTGATAATTCTAAAATACATCTAATTACTGCTTGATTTTGTTCCTTATGGATATTATCAACAAAAGACTTATCTATTTTCAAAGTATTAATAGGTAACATTGTTAGATAATTCAACGAAGAATATCCTGTTCCAAAATCATCTATAGCAATTCTAAATCCTTTTTGAATAAGCTTATTTAAAATTTCTGTATTGCCTTTATATAAATCAATAAGTGTTCCCTCTGTTATCTCAATTTCTAATACTTTTGAGTCAATTTCATTTTCTTTACATATGTTTACTAACAAGTCATATAAGTCTACTTTCTTGAACTGTATTGGTGAAACATTTACTGACATAGTACCAAATTTATAACCTTTATTAATTAATTCTTTTATTTTCTTGCACGCTGATTTTATTACCCATGCACCGATATTAATTATTTCTCCATTTTTCTCTGCTAAAGGAATAAATTCTGCTGGACTAATATTCCCGAGTTTTTTATTATTCCATCTGATTAAAGCTTCAAAACCAATAATCCTGTTATTTTTTATATCTACTTGTGGCTGATACATAAGGTATAATTCATCATTCTCAATTGCATTTTTCATTTCTTGCTCAATTACAATATCTCTTAAGTATACATCATAAATTTTTTCATCAAAAAAAGTATATCTATTCTTACCAGTATTTTTAGAATAATACATTGATAAATCAATAAACTTCTTCAATTGATTTTTATCACTACTATCATCTGGGAATATTGCTATGCCCATACTCACAGAAATATAAATTTGCTCATCTTTTATTTCAAATGGTTCTTTGCAACTTTCCAATAAATTCTCACATATATCTTGAAGTTCTTTCTTTGAAGAAAATTTATTTACTAATATAATAAATTCATCTCCACTTAAACGATAAACCTTACCGTAGTCTTTAATAGAAATATTTAAAATTTGCGAAAAGACTTTTAAGAGTATATCTCCATAATCATGCCCAAAAATATCATTTACTTGTTTAAAATTATCTATATCAATAAAAATAAGTGCACCCTTTTTATTGTTATTTTTACACTCTTCCAATATTGAATTAAAATCATATTCAAATAGATTCCTATTGGAAATCTCTGTTAATGAATCAACATATGCTAATGTCTTAATTTCATCTTCAAGCCTCTTTCTTAACGAAAGATCATCCATTATTCCGGATATTATTTTTTTATCTTCTTTAATAGCCTTGCCCTTGAGCAAAATCCACCTATTATTGCCTTCTTTATCAATAACTCTAAATTCACTTCTATAAATGTAACTGTTACCATTCAAAAAATAATTCAAATCATTTAATGCACTCCTTTTATCTTGGGAGATTACATAACTATCAATAAAGTCATATAAATTTTTTACTTCTTTAAAGTGACTCTCCGTAATATCAAAGCACTTATCTGATATAAAAATAGAGTTATCTTCTATATCCCATTCCCAAACCCCAATATCTCCACCATCTATAGCATTTATGTATGTTTCATTTTGATTTAACCTAATTTTACATTTTTTTGTATATTCATCCAAAATATTTTTCACCTCTTTTATATCATAATAGGTTCTTCACTAATAATAACATTCCCATTGTTTTCATATGCTTCAATAGTTCTCCTATATCTACTATCTTTGTCATAATTCTTCCTGTTTACAATAATATTCTACAAAACTCCCAATATTCCTTCCTTAAGTCTCATATATATTTAACTCATATTTCGCCTAACTAATTTTTTCCTATTCACCCTCAAATATTCACTATATTATTCGACTGTGAAAGGCATTTAGTAAAGGAAGTTATTTTTGAAAATGCACACGGTTGGGAATCTTCGAGTATGTACCTATACAAATAATCAAAGTTAATAAAAATTGTATAAGAAAGCTACAGAGGCCGCTAAAAGATAATCAACGGCAAATATTGAATTATTTAGGTTTAGATGAAAGTATTTTTGTTGGACATGCTCTTTAACAAGTAGATATTTTTAAAATTTAGCAATAATTTTATTAGGGATAATTTAGAAATTTTTCATGGAATAATTTACATATGTATAGCTATTATTCCAAGTTTTAAATGAAGAAAAAATATCTAGTTGAAGCGCACAGCATTCAGCGAAATATGAGATGTAAATATATACTTTAAGTATTTAGCATAATTTTCAAATTCTTATTGACAAGTGAGATTATTTTTTAATATAATAAATATAATCTTAATACTTTATAAACTGTGAAAAGGAAGAGTACATATATTTTAAAGCGCAGAGAGAGAATGTTTGCTGTAAGTTCTCATGAAATATATATGGAATGTAGCCTTGGAGTTTTTAATCGAAAGCTTTTATTAAGTGAGTAGAATTAAACGGATGGTCTACCGTTAAAAAGACAGTAATATCGGTGTCTTTCACCTGTATTATGATGAGTGTGTATTTAATTATACAAATTTAGGTGGTACCTCGATGATATTCTCTTCGTCCTATTGTTAATAGGACGAAGAGTTTTTTTATTATAAAAATTTATGGTAATTAGTAAAGAAAACTTTCTTGTGCGTATAGATTCTTAATATACAAAGTAAAAATATTTATGTAAGGAGTGATTTTTTTGAAATATAATGGTGCTGAAATTGTAATTAAATTATTAGAAAATGAAGGTGTAGAATATATATCTGGTATTCCTGGCGGCTTTAATCTCCCACTATATGATGCTCTATACAAAAGTAAAATTAAACATATATTAGCTCGTCATGAGCAAGGAGCAGGTTTTATTGCACAAGGAATTTCAAGAAGCACAAACAAAGTTGGTGTATGCTTTGCAACCTCTGGTCCCGGTGTAACTAATCTTTTAACTGCTGTAGCAGATGCTAAACTTGATTCTATACCACTTGTTGCTATAACAGGGCAAGTTTCTTTATCTGCTATAGGAACAGATGCTTTTCAAGAGGTAGATGCTTACGGTTTAACAATTCCTATTACTAAGCATAATTTCTTAATTAGAACTATAAATGAACTTTTTACTGTTCTTCCAAAAGCTTTTAAAATAGCATTAGAAGGAAGACCTGGCCCTGTACTAATTGATATACCTAAAAATATACAAACACAAATTATTGAATTAGAAGAATTTCCGTCTTCTACTCTTCCGGAACATAATAATTTGGTTATGAAAAAGGATTTAAAAGATTCTATACTTTACTGTATGGCAGAATTAATTAATACTTCAAAAAAGCCTATAATTTACGCAGGTGGCGGTGTAATTAACTCTAATGCTTGTACTAATTTATATGAATTTTCAAAGAAAAGTAATATTCCAGTAGCTTTAAGTCTTATG
>Ga0302173_10001665_pt1 | contig 11039 bp, 9 predicted proteins | sample I_Fen_N3_1_FD_198785 | JGI IMG/M metagenome (GOLD analysis project Ga0302173, IMG submission 198785) | Peat permafrost microbial communities from Stordalen Mire near Abisko, Sweden - I_Fen_N3_1 | ecosystem: Environmental > Terrestrial > Soil > Wetlands > Permafrost | place: Sweden: Abisko... | reverse complement strand
GTAGATAGTAGTGGAAACTGGAGCTTAACTCCAACAACAGGATTAGCAAATGGAAACCACGTAATAACAGCAACCCAAGCGGATGCAGCAGGAAATGCAAGTGGAGTATCAAATACAGTAAACTTAACAATAGATACAACAGCTCCAGTAATTACTATTGCTCCATATAATACTAATCCTACAAATCAAGATATTATAGTTACAGCAACTACCAATAAAGGAACATTAAATGCAGCTTCACATACATTTAGTGCTAATGGAAGTTTTACATTTATAGCTACAGATAGTTTTGGAAACACAACAAATAAAGAAGTTGATATTACCAATATAGATAAAATAGCACCAATATTGAACTTAACACAAAGTTCACCAGATGGAACTACTGCTCAAGTTACAATAACAGCAACAGCAATTGATAGTGGTTCAGGTGTAGCAACAATTACACCATCTGATAGTAATTTAGTTCAACAAAGTACTACTACTGATACAAGCGGTACTGTAAATAAGTATTTTGTAAGTGATAATGGAACTTACACTTTTACTGCAACTGATAAAGCAAATAATACGACTACACCGCAAAGTATAACAATAAGTAGTATTTATGCGCCAAGTAGTATTTCGCAACATGGTATATACAGTGGAAGTAACTCTGGTATATTAAATGACAAAAATGTTACAAATGGAATTCCAGTAACAATGGCCATAATAGTTGATTCAAAGTCATCACATCCAGAAATAACTTGGAGTTGTTCAGATAACGGAAAACTTGAAGTGGATACTACATCATTTAAAGAATATGATATTTCATCAGCTGATAATAGTACAATTAGTAATTTGAGATCATTGGATATTGATGATAGTGGAAATATTACAGGACTTGTAATGGAAAAAGGTAAAAAATATTTAATAATATATACTATGACTCCAATTGTAACTGGACAAGTTACTGTAACTGCAACAGCGGATGGAGATAAAACAAATTCTAAATCTGTTAATTTAAATATAGGAGCTCAACCTGACTTATTCTAAAGCAAGTAGGATATGTTAAACTGCCAACTAAATCAAGTTCGGTGAAAAACCACTGCACTAGAGTACAGGCACTTATAAAAAAATGTAATAGGTTAGAAATAGTATAAAGGAAAAAATGAATATTCTCAAAGAATTTGAGAGTATAGAGATTGCTAGGTACAAAAACTCCACTAAATACAGGATTTAGTGGAGTTTTTGTTTACTACAATAGATTATAGTATATAATATATTATAAGAAAAATATTTATGATGAGGAGTGAAACTTATGTGTAGGTTGAATCCTAAAGTAGATTTTGCATTTAAAAAGCTATTTGGAAGTGAAGAGAATAAGGAAATATTAATTTCATTTATAAATTCTATAATATCAGAAGAAAATCAAATAAAGAGTCTAGAGCTTAAAAATCCCTATAATATTTCAAATTATAGAAAAGGTAAGATGACAATACTTGATATAAAAGCAGTAGATGAAAAAGGCAATTGGTATGATATAGAGATGCAAATAGCAGAACAAGGGTTTTATGATAAAAGAGCACTTTATTATTGGTCAAAGGTGTATTCAGACCAAATAGAAAGTGGAGATAATTTTGAAATTTTAATGAAAACAATAGGAATAAATATACTAGATTTCAATTATTTAAAAGAAGAAGATTTTCATAATGTATATAAAATTTATAATGAAAAAACAAAAGAGGACTTTTCAGATTTATTTGAGATGCATTTTATAGAACTAAATAAGTTCAAAAAAGATTATAAGGACGTAAAAACTGCACTAGATAAATGGGTGAGCTTTTTAAACAGAGCTTATGAAATAGATAAAGATAAAATACCTAAAGAGTTAGAAACTGATGAAAACATAAAAAAAGCTATAGAAAAGCTGGACATAATGTATTTAGATAAGGAAGAAAGAGAAATATATGAAAATGATTTAAAAGCTTTACGTATTCATAACGCGGAAATTAAGATAGCAGAAGAAAAAGGGATACAAAAAGGTGCGATTTTAAGTAGAAAAGAAGATATATTAGAAAACTTAGGTGAAATAGCAACGGTTACTGATGATATAATCAAAATAGTAAACAAAGAAAATAATATAGAAATTTTGAAAAAATGGTTAAAAATTTCTATGATGGTTGGTAGCTTGGATGATTTTCTTAGTAAAATTGAGAGGTGATAGCTTATGTGTGGAAATAAACTTATAAGGTTTGATTGGCTTATAACGACTGATGAATGATTTTAAAATATTAATAGGGAAAAATTGTTAGTGGTAAAAAGGGGTGACGGATTAATGAAGATGAAAATTCCTATAGGCATATCGAATTTTAGAGAATTAATAGAAGGAAACTACTATTTTATAGATAAAAGTTTATTAATAAAAGAGTTCATGGATAATGGAGCTAAGATAATTTTAACTCCAAGGCCAAGAAGATTTGGTAAGACTTTAAATATGAGCATGATTAGATATTTTTTTGATATTAATATGAAGAAGAAAACAAATGTATTAAATAAAGAACTAGAATATTCAAAAAATCTTTTTAATGGATTAAATATTGAAAAAGAAGTAGAAATTATGAAAATGCAAGGAGAATTACCAGTTATAAATATATCTTTTAATACTGCTAAATTTAATAATTTTCAAGATACAATGAGCAGGATTAGATCTTTGATGAGTGAAATTTATCTTGAAAATAAGTATTTATTGGATAGTAATGCAATAGAAGCTATAGAAAAAGAAAAATTTAATAAGGTAATTAATGAAAAAGCAGATTCAGAATTAATTGCAACTGCTTTAGGAAATTTAACAAAGTATTTGTATAAGCATTTTAATAAAAGAGTAATTGTACTTATAGATGAATATGATGTTCCAATTCAGGAAGGTTATATCAATGGTTATTATGAAGAAATTATTTCTTTTCAAAGAGTTATGTTTACAGATCTTTTAAAAGATAATAATAATGTGGAAAAGGCTTTAATAACAGGAATACTGAGAGTTGCGAAAGAAAGTATATTCTCAGGACTCAATAATTTAGAAGTTAATACCATGCTAAGCAATAAATTCAGTGATAAATTTGGTTTTACTCAAGATGAAGTTGATAGATTTTTAGCTTATTATAATTTAGAAGATAAAAATGCAGAAGTTAGAGAATGGTACAACGGATATATTTTTGGGAAAAATATAATATATAATCCATGGTCAGTATTAAATTATGCTGAAAATAATGAAGAAGGATTCATGCCATATTGGATTAACAGTAGTAGCAATGATTTAATAAAGAAATTACTTTTAAAAGGTGATCAAAGGATAAAAACAGAACTGGAGGAACTTATAATAGGGAAAAGCATAAGCAAAGTAATTGATGAAAATATTGTTATGGAAGATGTTCAAGATTCTAATGAAAATATTTGGAGTTTTCTACTTTTGTTAGGATATCTAAAAACAATTAAAAAAGAAACAGTAGATGGAATGAGACTGTGTGAATTACAAATACCAAATAAAGAATGTCTTATATTTTATAAAAATATAGTTAAAAAATGGTTTCTGGAAAGTATGACTAGTGAAAGATATGAGGAACTACTTGGAAGTTTAACAACTGGAGATATAAAGATTTTTGGTGCATTATTTAAAGGATTTGTCATAAATAATGTAAGTTATTTTGATGTTTCAGGAAAAGAACCTGAAAAAGTGTACCATGCCTTTGTGCTTGGCATGCTTGTTTCACTTGCTGAAAATTATGATGTAAAATCAAATAAAGAAAGTGGATATGGAAGATACGATGTTATGATAATTCCCAAAGATACATCCAAAATTGGAATTATTATTGAATTTAAAAAGATAAATGAATTTTTAAATGACACAATAGAAGAAGCTACAGAGGATGCTTTAAAACAAATAGAAGATAAAAAATATGAGAGTGAGCTTGTAGAAAGAGGAATTAAGAATATAATAAAACTAGCAATTGTCTTTAAAAATAAACAGGTTGAAATAACTCAAGCATATGTGGTATATAATTGATGTATATAGAATTTTGAATTGAGATGTGATTAGCCTATGAGTGGAAATAAACTTATAAGGTTTGATTGGTTTATAAAGAAAAGATGATGATGAAAATGAAAAAACATCATATAAATATAGATATAGCAAGAGAAAAGCTAAAATATGAAAATTTAGTAGTAGATGTAAGATAGACTACTAAAATGATTTAAAGGCTTTACGAAAGCCATAAAGCAGAAAAATAGAAAAAGAAAGAAGGAGAGTATTATAAAAAAGAAATTACCAATTGGAATAGATGATTTCAAGACATTAATAGAGAAAAATTGTTATTTTGTAGATAAGAGCTTGCTTATAAAGGAGTTTATTAATAATTCAGCTAATGTAATTTTAACCCCAAGACCAAGGAGATTTGGTAAGACTTTAAATATGAGTATGATTAAATATTTCTTTGATATAAACATGAAAGAAGAATCAAGAAGAATATTTAATGAATTAAATATTGAAAAAGATAAGCCAATGATGGAACTTCAAGGGGCATACCCAGTTATATTTATAACTCTTAAGGATACTAAATTCAATGATTTTAAGGATTTTATATCTGCGGTAAGAGGTCTTATGTCTGAAATTTATAAAGAATATATGTATCTTTTGGATAGTAATAAATTAGTAGATGCTGATAAAGAAGATTTTAATAATATACTTTATAGCAAAGGTGATCTTCCTTTGTTAACAAATTCAATAAAGAACTTAAGTAGGTATTTATGTAAACATCATGAGAAAAAAGTAATATTGCTTATAGATGAATATGATGTGCCAATACAAGAAGGATATATATATGGATATTATAATGAAGTAATATTATTTATGAGAAATCTACTTGGTTCGGTGCTTAAAGGTAATTTATATATGGAAAAGGCGTTGCTTACTGGAATACTTAGAGTTGCAAAAGAAAGTATTTTTTCAGGACTTAATAATTTAGAAGTTAATACAATAATTGCAAAAAAATTTAGTGATAAGTTTGGTTTCTTGGAAAGTGATATAGATGAAATTTTATCTTATTATGAAAAAGGTGAGATAAATAAAGAAAAAGATATGATTAAAGAGTGGTACAATGGTTATGTTTTTGGAAATAACATTATATATAATCCGTGGTCAGTTCTAAATTATATTGATAATTATGAAGAAGGATTTAGACCTTATTGGATTAATAGTAGTGAGAATGTTTTAGTTAAGAAGATCCTTTCAAATGGCAATGAAGAAATAAAGAAAGAATTGGAAGAGTTAATAGAAAATAAGACTGTTAAAAAAGTTATAGATGATAATATAGTTATGGGCGAAATTGAAGGGTCAAGTGAGAGTGTATGGAGTTTTTTACTTATGACAGGGTACTTAAAAGCTGTTAGAAAAGAAAATATAGATGGTATTTTACGTTGTACTTTAGAAATTCCCAATAAAGAAGTTTATATATACTTTAAAAATATGATATTAAAATGGTTTGATGATAGCTTGAGTATGTTAAAGTACAAAAATATGCTTAATGCTTTAATAAGTGGAGACATTGAAAATTTTGGATATATATTTAAGAGATTTGTCTTAAATAATTTAAGTTACTTTGATGTGTCAGGAAAAGAACCAGAAAAGGTTTATCATGCTTTTGTCTTGGGAATGCTTGTTTCTCTTTCGGATAATTATGAAGTGAAATCAAATAAAGAAAGTGGATTCGGACGATATGATGTAATGATAATACCAAAAGATGTTTTAAAGTTTGGGATAATAATTGAATTTAAAAAGATTGATGAATTATCAAAAGAAAGCGTAGAAGAAGCAGCAAAAAATGCCTTAAAGCAAATAAAAGAGAAAAAATACGAAAGTGAACTTTTAGAAAGAGAAATTAATAATATTATAAAATTAGCAATAGTGTTTAAAAATAAAGATGTAGAAATAATTCGGGGATAGACAAATTAGCAAGAAGGTCAAATTTGTTCTTCTTTATGACCCTTGGGTTATAGGGAAGAATAGTCGTATTAGAAGTAAAACAGGGTATCGATAAAAGGTATCCTATTTTTTTATGAAAAATTTGGAGTATTTTAGTAGAAAAAAATTTATTGATTTTACCGAAAAAGTTATTTTGTAAAGCATATATATTAAGTATAAGGTATATTCAAAAAATAAAAAAATAGACATTAATATAATGCAAAAATAAATATTTTAAGGAGATTGATAAAAGTGAGAGAAAGAAAAGTTGTAAAATTGAGAATTGATATGTATGACGATACTAAATCAAAAATAATAGATATGAAGCCTGAAAGAGATCTTATTCATTATGTTTGGACTAGATTTGTAGTTTTGGCTGGTAAGGTTGATTTAGAAGGTGATTTATATCTTTCAAAAAACATTCCATACACAATAGAAACTTTAGCAATAGAATTTAATAGAGGTTCTTATCAAGTTAAATTAGCATTAGATATTTTAATGGAATTAGAAATGATCGAACTTAATGGCAATAATGTTTATAGGGTTAAAAATTTTGCAAAGCATCAAAATATCAAGGTAAAGGAAAAAATTAAATCTAATGATAATGAGGAAGATATAAAGAATGAAGAAGTTCTGCTAAAAGAAAATTTAAAAAATGAAATATATGATGATGAAGGTAATGAATCCCAAAATAAAACAAATAAAAATAGAGTAGAAAATGTTAGAAATGATGATAGTAGTGATTTGGAAAGTACTCCTATAGATATTAAAAAAGTTGATAATAGTATGAGTGCGGATAATATTAATCCTAATTCTCAGGATAATACTCCTATACTTTTAGATGGGAAAAGAAAAAGGAAGACAAATAAAAAAAAGAAAAAAGATATACGACTTAATGATGGTATAGATTTATCTGCTGATAGTATAAATAAAGAAAATGAAGAAATGGAAGATAATCCAATGGTGTGCTTTAGTGATGGAGAAAGGCCTTTAGGTGAAGGTGAGAATGTAATTGGATATTGGACCTTTTGAGTATTTGGAGCTGTAGCAGATTTAGTGGAGTTTTTGTTTACTCCAATATATTATAGTATATAATATATTATAAGAAAAATATTTATTATGAGAAGTGAAATTTATGTGTAGGTTGAATCCTAAAGTGGATTTTGAATTCAATAAGTTATTTGGAAGTGAAGAGAACAAGAAAATATTAATTTCATTTATAAATTCCATAATAGCAGAAGAAAATGAATACAAAAGGAAATAGAAAAAGAAAGAAGGCGAGTATTATAAAAAAGAAACTACCAAATTGGAATAGATGATTTTAAAACATTAGTAGAAGATAATTATTACTTTGTATATAAAAGCTTGCTTATAAAGGAATTTATTAATAATTCAGCTAATGTAATTTTAACACCAAGACCAAGAAGATTTGGTAAGACTTTGAATATGAGTATGATTAAGTAGTTCTTTGATATAAATATGAAAGAGGAATCAAGAAAATTATTTGATAAATTAAATATTGAAAAAGATAAGAAAATAATGGAACTTCAAGGGGCATATCCAGTTATATTTATAACACTTAAGGAATTAAAGAGTGATAGTTTTGAGGGTTTTTTAAATAAACTAAGGCTAGTAATACCAAAAGATGTTTCAAAGTTTGGAATAATAATTGAATTTAAAAAGATTGATGAATTATCAAAAGAAAGCGTAGAAGAAGCAGCAAAAAATGCCTTAAAGCAAATAAAAGAGAAAAAATACGAAAGTGAACTTTTAGAAAGAGAAATTAATAATATTATAAAATTGGCAATAGTGTTTAAAAATAAAGATATAGAAATAATTCGGGGATAGATAAATTAGACGTTAATATAATGCAAAAATAATAGAGATGAAGCCTGAAAGAGATTTTATGAATTATGTTTGGCTAGATTTGTAGTTACAACAGATTTAGTGGAATTTTTATTTTACTACTATATATTATAGTGTATAATATAAGCGTTGGATGAACAATTATAGTTAAAATTTAAAATTTAAAATTAGGTTAGTTGAATATAAAAACAATAGTGTATGGTTAAAAAAAGGAGAGTTTTTGTGAGTGAGCTTAGAAAGTTAATAGTTTTTTTAGTTGTAATTTCTCTATTCATGTATATGATATGGGTGAATTTTAGTGTTTTAAATAAATATGGAAATAAGAAGGTTTTATTTTCATTTATGATCTCAGGTCTAGGATTGATATCAGTTGGTACCTTTTTTGATTTGCTTTCAGAATTAGTGGGAATACAACTTAATAATTTAATTTCAATATGTTTTACTGCGGGAGCTATTGTATTTAGTGCTTATATAATTTTATGGAACAAATATTTGATAAGTGTTATTGTAAACCTTAGAAAAGAAGCAGATAGTGATAATATGACAGGTGTATATAATAGAATTGGTTTTGAAAAGGTTTTTAAAGAAAAAATTAATGCTAAAAACTTATTTTATATTATGGTTTTTGATTTAGATAAAACGAAGCTAATAAATGATACATTTGGACATTTTAAAGGTGATCAATATATTACTAATGCAGCAAAAATAATAAAAGAAGAGATAAATGAAAAGGGTTTTGTAGGTAGAACAGGAGGCGATGAATTTGTTGCTTTTCTTGAAAATGTAAGTGAGTCAGAAATTAAAAGAATCAAATATTTAATAAAAAAGCGGGTTTCTAATATTTTTAAAATACACGATACTCAAATAAGTATAGGGTATTCAATACATGGAGAAGATGGAGAAAACCTGGAAGATCTTTTAAAGGTTGCAGATAAAAGAATGTATGAAGATAAAATAAAAAAAAGAACATATTCGGTGGAACAAATGTGATTTTAATGAAATCTTAATTTCATTTTAGTCATTAATAATGTATAATAACATATGTCAATAAACACTATCATGAAAGAATGAAGTGATATTTTACATATGGGAGGAATTAATTATGGATATAACATTTGCTTATCTAATAGATGTATTTTTACACCTTGATAAGTACTTAGGAATGGTAATAAATCAGTATGGATTTGAAACATATTTAATATTATTTATTATAATATTTTTAGAAACAGGGTTAGTAGTTACACCATTTTTACCTGGAGATTCTTTAATATTTGCAGCAGCAGCATTGTCAGTGGATGGAATGCTTAATATATATGCATTAATAGGAATTTTGATGGTTGCAGCAATTTTAGGTGATACAGCAAATTATGAAATAGGTAGATTTTTTGGAAATAAGCTTATTAAAATTGGTAGAGGAAAACTTATAAAACAAGAACATCTTGATAAAACCAATGCATTTTATGAAAAGTATGGTGGTAAAACAATAATATTTGCAAGATTTATTCCAATAGTTCGTACACTAGCACCATTTGTAGCTGGAATAGGTAAAATGGAATATAAAAAGTTCATTTCATTTAATGCAATAGGTGGAGTTTTATGGGTATTAGGAGTTTCTGCTTTAGGATATTTCTTCGGAAATATCCCAGTAATAAAAAAGAATTTTGAAATTGTAATAATTGCAATAATCTTAATTTCAGTGCTACCAGTGGCTATTGAGTTTTTTAAAAGTAAAATGAAAAAAAGCAATAAGGCAGTTTAAAAATAATTTATGTACATATTGTTAAAATAGGTGTGGTTATCTAAAGTAACTATACCTATTTTAATATATAAGCCAAAAAAGAGTTGAATTTATTTTGAAATTACTAAAAGAAAGGATAGAGGTGGTAAAGAAATGCTCATTCCTAAATCAAAAATAGAAACAGTTCAACTAATGAATGAAGAATATTACTTAGGAGACTTATCTTATGATATAGTTTCAGAAGAATACAGTTTTAAAAGAAATGAAGACATTAACGATTTGAAATTATATCCAGCAGAGTTTTATGGATTATTTGATAAAAAAATAATAGAAGTACAAAGTGACATTATAAGAGAATTTATAGTCGATAGAATAATTCCTTATAATAGAATGAATTTAGATTGTTATCTTGAATATTATAACCTAGAATTTTGGGATGAATGGGAACTGTTTTTAGCCGCAAAAGGAATGTGCTTTTTAGATACCTTTTGGATAAGAAAAAATAAAGACGAAAGCTATAAAAACCATATAATATTCACCAATTCTGTAAGAGACGATTTGCTAACAGAAGAATACTTTATTAAAAAGAAGTTTAGAAAAATTAATTAATAAAAGAAATATAAACAGCAAATTTTATATTGTTAGAATATATCGACCTTTGACTATATTTATGATCATATCTATACTAGAAAGAAGGAGTACTCCTTCTTTCGGTTAGTTATATAATAAATTTAGTTAAAAGCGTTGTAAATTGCAGTAATTCCTTTTTCAAACATATCATTTTCTATACCAACTAAGATGTTCATTTCACTTGAACCTTGATCAATCATTCTTATGTTAATTTCAGCATTTGAAAGTGCTGTGAAGATTTTAGCAGCTGTTCCTCTTTGTTTCGCCATTCCGCGACCAACAGTTGCAATCATAGCCATGCTAGGATGTACTTCGATTGTATCTGGATTGCATGTTCTTTTGATGTCTTCGAGTACAGCATGTTTCTTATGCTTTAATTGAGATTCTGAAATTACAAGACATACTGTATCTATTCCAGATGGCATATTTTCAAATGAAATATCATGTTGCTCAAGAATTGATAATAGTTTTCTACAAAAGCCAAGCTCTGAATTCATTGATGCTTTAGCAATTGAAATTACAGTAAAGTCTTTTTTACCAGCAATGCCAGTTATATTAGATGGTTTCATAGAAACATCTGTATCTTTTACTATAAATGTGCCTTCATCTTCAGGCTTATTTGTATTTTTTATATTTATTGGAATACCGATTTCTCTTACTGGGAATATTGCATCTTCATGTAGTACTGAAGCTCCCATGTAAGAAAGTTCTCTAAGTTCAGTATAAGTTATTTTACTTATTGGTTTTGGATCTTTAATTATACGAGGGTCTGCCATTAAGAAACCAGAAACATCAGTCCAATTTTCATAAAGATCA
>Ga0302173_10001662_pt1 | contig 11047 bp, 10 predicted proteins | sample I_Fen_N3_1_FD_198785 | JGI IMG/M metagenome (GOLD analysis project Ga0302173, IMG submission 198785) | Peat permafrost microbial communities from Stordalen Mire near Abisko, Sweden - I_Fen_N3_1 | ecosystem: Environmental > Terrestrial > Soil > Wetlands > Permafrost | place: Sweden: Abisko... | reverse complement strand
ACAAATAGCTAAAGCGGTAGTAATCAATGATAATGCTCCTAATCATATTCAATTTACAGTTAGTGGTGTAACAACTACTCAAGGTAAAGTAGATCCAAGTTCAACTTCTAAAAACATTATAGTTAATGTTGGAGATATTCCACCTTTAGGAACAGTTACAATTAAAATACCTGCAACTGTAATTCTTTAGATATATAAAATAAATTGATTGGTTTGAAGTAATAGAATATTATTACTTATACGAGGCACTTGCAGAAATGTAAGTGTCTTTTGATATTATTACGCACTAGGAAAATGGACAGTAGAAAAACATAAATAATTTAACTAAATAATTATTATGTAAAGTAAAGTGTATTTAGAAGGGTGGTAACTCCAAATGTTGCTACTCTTTTAATATCGTAAAACAATAAAATTAATAGGAGAGTGATATATAAAATGTTGGAAATTCAACAACAAATTATAAGTGGAAATAAAACTAGAAGAAGTATACAACCACAATGGTTAGTAGTACATGATACTGGTGATAATGGAGCTACTGCACAAAACGAACATGATTACTTTAGTGATGGAGATAGACAGGCAAGTGCAGATGTATTTATTGATAGTAATAATATAATTCAAATTATTGATACGGATGTGAATTATAGTTGGGCAATAGGTGATGGGCATGGGAAATATGGTAAGACAAATGCGAACTCCGTGAGTTTTGAAATGTCTATAGGAAATGATGGTCAACCTACAGAAGCAACTATTCAAAATACATTAGATGTAGTTAAATATTTTATGAATAAATATAGTATTGATATAGATCATGTTGTAACTCATCATGAATGTTCAGATAAGAATTGTCCAGCTTCATTTAATACAGATGGTAATTGGACAAAATGGAATGAATTTAAAAATAGATTAGCTAATGGTTCTAAAACAGGATGGATACAAGATAACACAAGATGGTGGTATAAAAATGAAGATGGCACTTATCCAAGTAATTGTTGGCTTAAATTAGATGCTTGGTATAGCTTCAATAGTGATGGTTATGCAAGATGTAATACTTGGATTCAAGACAAAGAAAAATGGTATTGGTTAAAGAGTGATTGTAGAATGGCTTGTAATGAAATTTTACATATTAATGGTAAAGAATATAGTTTTAATGATAAGGGAGAGATGATATAAATGTTAAATTATTTAGAAAGATTCAAAAATACAGGGACAATTATAAGTTTAGTGGGCTTTATAGGATTATTGCTTAATCAATTTGGATTAAATGTTGATTTACAATGGCTTAATGCAACTATTAATATAGTATGTTCAATTTTAGTAATATTAGGTATCTGCAATAATCCTCATACAAGTGGTTTGGATATTCCAACAACTAAAAATACAGAAGAAAAAATAGCAGAATAGGAGGGATGATGCACAATGACAGAAGATTTAATAGAAGACAAAATTAAAACCTATGGAGAAAGATTGGACAATCACGATTGTAGGATAGATAAAATAGAACAGGACAACGCAACATTTAGAGTGGAACTTAAAAACTTATGTGATAATTTAAAATCTTTAACAGGTGTTTTAAAATGGTTGATAGGATTAGGAGCAACGAGTTTAGTTGGCTTCTTTTTTTATGTAATTCAAACTTTTATAGTTAAATAGGGTAATGGGGAGTAGAAATAGTTTTAAATTCATATAACACAGTAAATATTTAATATGTTATAATACATAAGGCTAAATTGCACAAAAATTAGCTAATACATATATAGGGTAGATTGAGTAGAAATATTTAGTCTACCTTAATTTTTTTGTAATAATATTTTAACAAAAAATTAAAATATCTGTTATATAACTGTAAAAAACAAATAGTAATATTAGATATAACAGGAGGTTGATATTATGATAAAAGAAATTAAAGAATTAGAAATTAGAAATATTATCACAATAGAAGATAAACAAATATTAAGAGAAGCATTGGAAGGAATAAATGGATGGAACTTTAATCCTATAGCAGTAGTTACAAATGGAATAGAAGATTATTATTTTATATGTAAGGTAAAAACCGTAATAAAGAATTTAGAAATGAAATTGGCAAAGGTATGTATTAAAATTCAAACAGGAAATAATCCAATATTATTAGCTATAGAAGGTATTTCATAAAACAAATTATACTTAATTTACAACAATTTGTAAAAAAAGAACAGTAGGAGGAAAAAATAGAAACTTATGAGGAATTTGTGGGTTCTAAATAATTATTTTTGAAGGGTAGTAGCAGTAGAAATATTGTTTACTATCCTTATTTTTTCTCTATAAAATCATATTTTAAAATTACTCTATAATATGGAATGGTTTGTCGAAAATTATTGTATAAAATAGTATTTAATAATTTATATAATATGATATTATTATATTAGAGATTACAAAAAAACTGTAATTTTGAAACATTATAAATTAAAAAAGGGAACTTTGAAGAATTTTCTTTATTTGGGCATCTTGAAAATTCGGAGTTAGTGATGCAACCGACCAATTGAACTTAATTAATTTTTTTGATTAATTAATTTTATTTGGTTTTTTTTATTTGAAAATAATAAAAGGTAAATAAGTTAAATTTGAAAAAAATAATTAAGAGGAGTGGATATGTTATGAATATAAATAATGAAATTATTAGGGTCATAAATGATAATTTGATGAAAAATTCTAATTTTAAAGCTATTGATGGGTTAAAAGATTTCACTTTATTAGATATATTTGCTTTAATAAATACAGTTAAAACGAGGGATAAATCAGGACATACACTATAAAAATTACGTTAAGTAAGGTAAAGATAAAAGAAAATAATAAAGAAAAAATAATAATAGATTAAGAAGTACATATTTAAGTAATGGATAGGGATAGTATAGACAGAAGAAATTTTGTTTAACTATCCCTATTTTTTTCTTTTTTTGTTGACACTTACATATAATTGATATACTATGATTGTGATATATAACATATTGATTAAGTATTTTATTTACTATTTGATTATGATATATGTCACAATTTAATAATTAATAGAGATGTAATTTTAAAATTCTATAAAACCTTTCTAAAGCCTCATTTCCTAAGATTATGCCTTAAGTTTAAGAACTGTATCAAGATTTTGAAATACAGATTGATCATAATCTTGATGTACAGAGACTTCAAGCACGTCATATAGTTTTTCTAATTGTTTTATTATTTGGTCTAGAACTGAGTTGTTCTTGACTAATAAAAACATCTTACTTGTCGTACCATCACCTATCTGTGCGCACAATATCCCTTCAAGGTTAAATGCACGGCGAGCAAAAAGTCCAGTTATATGGCTCATGACTCCAGAATGATTTCTAACAACTAGTTCAATAAGATAAAAATTAGTGTTAATCATTATAATTTTCACCACCTATCATTTCTATATTTGATTTACCAGGTGCAACAATTGGAAGCACATTTTCTGTTTCTTCAATAGGTATATTAATTAAACACGGTCCATTAGTAGATAAGAGTTTTTCTAATTTTTCTAAAGGATGTTCTTCATTTCCTAAATCATAAGACTGTATGCCAAAACCTTCTGCTATAATTTTAAAATTTGGGTTTGATATAAAACGTGATGCTATATAATGCTGATTATAAAATAATTCTTGTTGTTGGCGTACAAGTCCTAAATGATGATTATTTAATATAATTATTTTTACATTAAGGTCAAAATCAGAAAGGGTTGCAAGTTCTTGAATATTCATTAAGATAGACCCATCTCCACTAAAGCAAACGATTGTTTTGTCTTTATTAGCTAAAGCTGCACCTATAGCTACTGGAAGCCCAAATCCCATGGTTCCAAGACCGCTAGAAGTTAATAGTGCTTTTGGATATTTAAAAGGATATCTTTGAGCTACCCACATTTGATGCTGACCAACATCTGTAGTAATAATAGTAGTATCACTTGGCATTATATTCCCTACAAAAGGAATTATATTAGCTGGGTGTAACACGTCTTCATATGAAGGAAGTGGATATTTTTCTTTAAAACATTTAACTCTTTCAATCCAAGAAGTTCTAGCGTTAACTTCTATATGTGGAAGTATATCATCTATAAAATCATAAATATTTGCAATCATATATAAACTACTTGTTTTAAGCTTATTTATTTCAGAAGGATCAATATCAATATGAATAATAGAAGCATTAGGGCAAAATTTTTCTATGTTTCCAGTGGCTCTATCATCAAATCTTACACCTAAAGCTAAAATTAAATCGGCTTCATTAAGTAAATAATTAGTGAATGGGGCTCCATGCATTCCGAGCATTCCAAGGTTCAAATCATCATCAGCTGGAAAAGTACCAAGACCCATAAGACTTAAAGCTACAGGGATATTGCTTTTTTTTGAAAATTCATACAATTTAATAGATGCATTTGAGTTAACAACACCTCCACCGGCATAGATTATAGGTCTTTTTGAATTATTAATTAATTCGGCCATGCAGGAAAGGGTAGAACCATTTAGATCCCTTCTTTGATGTATAGTCATAGTTTTATCGGAAATATTGGGAAAGTCTTCGAATTCAACAAACTCATTTTGTATGTTTTTAGGGATATCAACTAATACAGGACCAGGTCTTCCATCTAATGCTATTTTAAAAGCTTCAGGAATAACAGTAAAAAGCTCACTTAAATTTCTAATCAAGAAATTATGTTTAGTGATTGGAATAGTTAAGCCATAAGCATCAACTTCTTGGAAAGCATCTGTTCCTATAGAAGATAAAGAAACTTGCCCTGTAATAGCAACTAATGGTATAGAATCGAGTTTAGCATCTGCAATAGCAGTTAAAAGATTAGTTACACCAGGACCAGAGGTTGCAAAACATACACCAACTTTATTTGTACTTCTTGAAATACCCTGTGCAATAAAACCAGCACCTTGCTCATGGCGAGCTAGTATATGTTTGATTTTACTTTTATATAGAGCATCATATAGTGGGAGATTAAATCCACCAGGAATACCAGAGATATAGTCTACATCTTCATTTTCTAATAATTTAATAACAATTTCAGCACCGTTATATTTCAAAAGAATCACTCCTTACATAAATTTAATTTAGCCTGTATAATAAGAAAGTTTAAATTATTAATTAATTTTGTATAAAAAAACTCTTCGTCCTATAACAATAGGACGAAGAGAATATCATCGCGGTACCACCTAAATTTGTATAATTAAATACACACTCATCATAATACAGGTGAAAAGCACCGATATTACTGTCTTTTTAACGGTAGACCATCCGTTTAATTCTACTCTCTAAAAGATTTCGATTAAAAACTCCAAGGCTACATTCCATATATATTTCATGAGAATTTACAGCAATCATTCTCTCTCTGCGTTGTAATAATATATGTACTCTTCCTTATCATAGTTTATAAAGTATTTAGTTTTAATTAATTATAATAAAAGATAATCTAACTTGTCAATAACAATTTTGAAATTGTGATAAATAAAACTTCTATATCACACAATATTCAGAAAAATATACATGTTATAATTACTCAGATAGGTTTTTAGGTAGTTTTGTAGTCTATTGTTATTTAAAGTCAAAATAGTTTTACATAATAAAATTGTTTGTACTATACATATTATAGTGTAAAATAAGAATTGCAAATAATTAATTTAAGTTTGATTTTAGGAGAACTTTAATGTTAAATCATAAAGGTACAAGTATTTTAGAAACTAATAATTTTATATTAAGACCTTTTACATCTTATGATAATGAGGATATGTATTATAACTGGGCTTCAGATGAAGATGTTACTAAATATCTTACCTGGACAGAACATTGCAATATAAACAAAACTAATATGATAGTTACTTTGTGGGAAAGCTTATATAAAAGTAAGGAATATTATAATTGGGATATAGAAGAAAAGTTTAGTAGCCGTGTCATAGGAAGCATTAATCTTATGAATTTAGATAATTATAATGAAAATTGTGAAGTGGGATATTGTATAGGTAAAATATTTTGGAATCAGGGTATAATGACAGAAGTTTTACATAAAATTCTTGATTTTGCATTTGTGAAAGTTAACTTTGAACGTATTACAGCGAGAAGGCATATAGATAACATAGCATCAGGAATGCTACTTAAAAAATGAAAATTTGCTTATGAAGGTACTTTAAGAAAAATTGTTAAAGATAGTAACGGTGTGTTGGTGGATTGTAAATATTATTCTATATTAAAATCGGAATATTTAAATCAAGATCAAGAGGAAAATTAGAAATCCAAACCATCAATTTAAAATAAATGAGCAGTGGCTTTAAGCTTGTCTGCTCATTTGTTTTTTTATAAAACTTTTATAAAAAATAAATGTTAATAAGTAGATAAAACCATATATCATATATGAGGCATTGTATAATTACTTTATATAATAATTATTATGTAAAGTAAAGTATGTTTAGAACTTAATTCGAAGTGTATGAATAACTTATAAAATAGAAAAAACAATATAATATGTAGACTATATTTTTAAAAAGGAATTTTAGTATTTCGTAGTCATTGAGTCAATAAATATGTGAAATAAACTATCTTAAAATTATATTAGTGCTGTGATTAATATTAATAAAAGTTTAAAATAAAGAATACAGATAAGGCTAAAAATTATTAATAGAAATAATTTTTAGCCTTAAATTTTGGATTATTAAATTCCTGTGTTAAAATAAGTTGTATATAATGCAAAAAGGAGTTTAAAATAAATGAATATAATTACTTTAGAGAATATAAATAAAAGCTATAGTGAAAAAATATTATTAAAAAATGTATCACTAGGGATCAGTGATGGAGATAAAATTGGGTTGATTGGTATAAATGGTGCAGGTAAGTCTACATTTTTGAAGGTTGTGTCAGGAAGAGAAGAATTCTTTGATGGAAATATAACCAAGGGTAAGAATGTTAGAATTGAATATTTGGATCAAAATCCAATTTTTGATTTAAATATAACTGTTTTAGAGCAAGTTTTTAAAGGTGATAGTAAAGAAATGAAGCTTCTAAAAAAATACGAAGAATTGTTAGATAAGATTAACTCTTGTAAAGGAGAAGAATTTGATTCTTTAAATAAGGAGCTAATTAAAGTTCAAGGAGAGATTGATTCATTTAATTTGTGGGATTTAGAAAGTGATGCTAAAACAATTTTAAATAAACTTGGAGTAAGAGATTATCATGAAAAAGTAGGGAATTTATCTGGTGGACAAAAAAAGAGAATAGCACTTGCATGTTCGCTTATAACTCCATGCGATCTTCTTATATTAGATGAGCCTACAAATCATTTAGATTCAGATTCTATAGAATGGCTTGAAGAATATTTAAATGCAAGAAAAGGCGCTCTACTCATGATTACTCATGATAGATATTTCTTAGATAGAGTTACAAATCGAATTATTGAATTAGATAGAGGAAATATTTACGCTTATCCTGGTAACTATACAGCATATCTTGAAATGAAAATTGAAAGACTTGAAACAGAACAAGTACAAGAAGAAAAGAAAAATGCATTAATTAAAAATGAATTAAAGTGGGTTAGACGTGGTGCAAAGGCTAGAACAACTAAACAAAAAGCTAGACTTCAAAGATTTGATGAACTTGTAAATACTGAATCAGTAAGAATACGTGATGATGTTGATATTTCATTAGTTGGTTCAAGGCTTGGTAAAAAAGTCGTTGAATTATATGATGTTTGTAAATCATTTGGAGATAAAACACTAATTCAAGAGTTTAATTACATATTTTTAAGAACTGATAGAGTTGGTATTATTGGAGAAAATGGTGCTGGTAAAACAACTTTAGTTAATTTACTTAGAGGAAAGCTTCAATTAGATAGTGGTACAATTGAAATTGGCGATACTGTTAAAATTAGTTGTTTTGCTCAAGATAATACTAATATGGACCCAATGCTTAGAGTAATTGATTATGTTAAAGAAGGCGGAGAATTTATCCCTGTAGATGATGGTACAAAGATATCAGCATCAAGTATGTGTGAAAGGTTCCTTTTTGATAGCGTAATGCAATACACTCCAATTGAAAAGCTATCTGGTGGAGAAAGACGAAGGTTACATTTACTTAGAGTGCTTATGGAATCACCCAATTTCTTAATGTTAGATGAACCTACAAATGATTTGGATATTGAAACACTAAAAATTTTAGAAGATTTTTTAGATAAATTTATGGGTGTAGTAATTGTTGTATCACATGATAGATACTTTTTAGATAGAATATGTAATAAAATTTTCTCGTATGAAGGAAATGGAGTAATTAAGGAGTATAACGGTAATTATAGTGATTTTTTAATTTCAAAAGAAATAGAAAAGGTTCAAGAAGAAATTAACACAGTTGACGACAAAATTAAAGAAGAAAAAATCAAGGGGACTAAGGAAAGAAGTAAAGATAATAAACCTAAATTTACTTTTAAAGAACAAAAGGAATTTGAGGTTATAGATGAAGATATATCAAAATTAGAAGAAAAGATCGAACACTTAGAGAAAGAAATGACAAAAAACTCTTCAAATTATGGTAAACTTAATGAATTAATGAAAGAAAAAGAAGAAGCTCAAAAAGAACTAGAACATAAATATGAGAGATGGGAATATTTAAATGAAATTTCAGAAGCAATTGAAGATTATAAAACTAATAATTAAATTCAATATATAAAGAAAAATATAAAAATAATAAATTAAGAGGAGGTAGAGATTATTATAGTAATGAAATATAATAATCTCACTTAACTGTTATGGAAGTACATGTTTATCTAAAAGGAAAAGCTGAACCTACAATATTTCAAGGAGATAGAATAGATATTTTAGATATAACCCTTGAAGGAAAAAAATATAAACAAATAAGATATTTTAGAAAAGGATTTTCTAAATCACAATATATTAGTATAGATTTAATAAATAAAATTAAAACAGTAGAATAATCCAATAACATAGGTTAAAAATTAAAATGCAGGTGATAAAATTGATAAAACAAATTCTGCTGGAAGGCTTTAATAAAAGCATAACAAATTCAGCACGTATAAAAGGTGAACGTGTCTTAAAAAATGATTTACTTAGAGATTTAACTGTTAGCGTAGATAAAGATAATATTAAAATAAGATCTCAAGTAGTTTCAGAAAGTCTTCTTAGTGAATATTTATGTAAGCTTGAAATTGATAATGAAACAAAAGAAGTTATTGGTTCTTACTGTAGTTGTTTGGATTTTGAAAAAAATGAATTTACAAAGGATAACTATTGTTGCAAACATTTAGTGGCGAGCTTTTACTCATTTTTACGAAATATTGATGATGATGACGAATTAAGAGCAAAGATAGAAAATAGTACAAAACCTAAGAAAAATAAATCTAAACTTAAAGAAGAGAATAATGATGATCTATTATCATTGCTTATTGGCGATACTCAAAAAGAAAAGCTTAAGTTTGAAATTACTATAAATAAAAACAATTGGTCTTCTAAACTTCAAGCTGAATTAAAAATAGGTTTTAAAAGTAACAGTAATAAACTGTATCAAATTCGTGATATTAATCAGTTTTTAGTATCTCTTTATAATAGAGTGCCAATTAAATATGGAAAAGAGTTTGTGTTTGATATAAAACAGCAATGTTTTTCATATGAAGATAAAAGATTAATAAAATTCATTTATAATATTAAAAGCATGGCTGAACATGATAGGAATTTTAAACGTCATCAAGACAAACTAATAGATGGTAAAACATTAACTATTCCTGATATTATGTTTAAAGAGTTTTTAAATATAATAAAAAAGAATAGAATATATTTAGGTGATGGTTTCTTTTATAGAATATTAGAATCAGAAATAATAGAAGATGATATGCCAATTCCATTTTCATTAATGAATAAAAGAGATTCAATAGTATTAGAAGCTTCAAATGGCTTGCCAGAAGCATTAACACAAAATGAAGATGTATTTTTATATGGAACTACAATTTATATTCCTTCAATTGAGCAGTGTGAAAGATTGTCTCCGTACTTAAATATTTTTAATGCTACTTCTAAAATAAGTTTTAACAAAAATCAAGAGAATAAAATTTTGAAAGAATTAATACCATCTATCCAAAAAATCACAAGTGATTTAACTTTATCTAAGGAGATAAGAAACAAAGTTGTAACAGGACCAGTTAATTTTAGATTTTATTTTGATAAAGACAAAGAAATATCATTACTGTTTAAAGTATCCTATGAAGGGCATGAGTTCAATTACTTTGAAGAATATACTGATAAAGTAATATATAGAGATACTAACAAAGAACATGAGGTTTTTGGGATTCTTAGAAGTCTCGGATTTGAAGAAGTTGATGGAAAATTATACTTTTTTAGAGATGATTCTGATGCTTTTAAATTCTTTAAATATGAAATAGAAAAGCTTCAAAGGTATGGTGAAGTGTTTTATTCAGAAAGATTTAAAGGGATAAAAGATATTAAAAAATCTGATTTTAAAGGAGATGTTCGAAAGGGTAAATTTAATTATTTTGAATTTGAGTTTAATATTTCTAACATATCGGAATATGAAGTTTCAAAAATACTTAGAAGTTTTAGAGATAATTTAAAATATTATAAACTCGAAAACGGAGAATTCTTAGATTTAGAAGATGCAAACCTTAAAGAAGCATTAACTCTTATAGATAACTTACTTTTAGAAGATGAATTATTGAACAATTCAATTCAAGTTCCTATGAATAAAGGTGCTTATCTTGAAGACTATTTAGAAGATAAAGAGTTAAGATTTATAGAGAGTTGTAATGAAATTAAGGAGCTTAAAGGCAGATTCAAAAATATTAAAGATAAATTCTTTGAGCTACCTTTTGGACTTCAAGCTAACCTTCGTGAATATCAAAAGAACGGCTACAATTGGTTTAGAACTTTAGATTATTTAGCTTTTGGAGGAATTCTTGGTGATGAAATGGGACTAGGTAAAACTATTCAAGCAATAACCTTATTACTTTCAAAACCAGATTCGAAAACACTTATTATAGCTCCTACTTCTTTAA
>Ga0302173_10001654_pt1 | contig 11073 bp, 11 predicted proteins | sample I_Fen_N3_1_FD_198785 | JGI IMG/M metagenome (GOLD analysis project Ga0302173, IMG submission 198785) | Peat permafrost microbial communities from Stordalen Mire near Abisko, Sweden - I_Fen_N3_1 | ecosystem: Environmental > Terrestrial > Soil > Wetlands > Permafrost | place: Sweden: Abisko... | reverse complement strand
CGATCTGGCCTATGACCTGAACGGCCGCCCGGTGAATAAGAATCCGTATGGCGGAATTTTTTTGATGCTGTAAATTTATTTAACATAGAATCAAGATTTCCACTCGAGACAAGAAATCCTAATCTTGGTTTACCTAATTTTTTAAAATCATCTGTACTTTTCCAATCAGGCTGTGCAATAATACCAACCTTGTAACCATGTTTTTCTAATATCCGGCAAATAATTGCTGGACCAAAACTTGGATGATCGACATATGCATCACCTGAAATAAAAATAAAATCAAGCATATCCCAATTTCGGTCTTGCATATCCTCTTTACTAATTGGTAAAAAATCTTTCATTTTCGTCTCCTGTTATTCAACAGTTTCCTCTTTTTGGTTTGTGAATTTTTTTGTGAGGACATCTCCGGTTTTCCCTATTTCACCCAAACTTTTACCATTATAGGTTACTTGGACGACTCCGGCATTACCAACTGTCATAATCATTTCTTTATCTGCTTTCCAGGATAAAGATTCACCATCTTTTGGTGTTCCTTCGTAAATAGTTTTATCATCAGCAATCACTTTTGTCCAGCATTTCCCATTGAATTTTGCTGTTAATTCAACACCTTCATATTTTTTCTCTGATGCTGCTGTCGTTTTATCTTTAACTTGAGGCGCTGCTACCGTAGCTGCCGGTGTCTTTGTTACGGGTTTTTCTGGAGAATCATCACTACTAAATCCCCAATAAAGTCCACCTACAACCAATCCCGCGATCACAACACCAATTAATACTTGTTGTGTTTTGCGAGATTTTTCCACACGTTCTTTAAAATCATTTTTAGTTGAGACAGGCTCGGCTTTAGTTGATACAATCGGTTTTACACGCTGCGGATTTACTGCTTCCGTTACAGGAATTTCTTCTTGCGGCAATGCGGCATTTTTTTCCTCATAATATTTTTTCAGCATTTCTGTGCCATCAAGATTTAAATAATTCGCATATGTTTTTATAAAGCCCTTTAAGTAAACTTCCCCTGGTAAAACATCATAATCTGCTTTTTCAATCGATTCTATATATAAAGCACGAATGCTCGTATCCCGCTCAATATCCTTAATCGTTAGATTCTGTTTTTCTCTTTCATTCCGTAAAATCTCACCTAACATATACAATAGTTCCTCCCTTGATTTGATTCATAGTTAAAGTACCCACTATACACTTTACCTTCATACTACATTATACATGATGGGTCAAAAATTTACAGCTTATTTATTAAAATAAGCCGCTGTTACCTGATCACTTGTCATAAGAATGTCTCTGCCTTTACTGCCAGAACTCGCACCAACTATATGCATCTCTTCCATCGTGTCAATTAATCTGGCTGCTCGGGTATAACCAATACGAAACCGTCTTTGCAGGCTCGACGACGACGCCTGACCTGTTTCTAAAACAATATGAATTGCTTTTTCAAGAAGTTCATCTTGTTGCACATCTTGCTTTTTATCCGTTTCATCTAAAACAGCACTTTCTGTAAAACTGATAATCTCCTCATTTTCTTCAATTTCGGCTCCTTGCTGCCTAATGAAATCCAGTAAAGATTCCACTTCCGTATCACTGACAAAAGCACCCTGGACACGAACTGGTTTTGAGGCACCTATTGGATAATAAAGCATATCACCCTTGCCTAATAATTTTTCAGCTCCACCCATATCGAGTATCGTCCGTGAATCAATTTGCGAAGAAACTGAAAAAGAAATTCGTGATGGAATATTTGCCTTAATGATTCCTGTAATTACATCCACAGATGGTCTTTGCGTCGCTAAAATCAAATGAATTCCTGCGGCTCTGGCTTTTTGCGCTAAACGACAAATCGCATTTTCTACGTCACTTGGAGCCACCATCATCAAATCAGCTAATTCATCAATAATAATGACGACGGCTGGCATTTTATCGATTTCGACGCTACGGTTGTAGCGTTCCATATCCCGAACACCATGACTGGCAAATTTCGCATACCGTTTTTCCATTTCCTGTACCGCCCAATTTAAAACAGAAGCTGCTTTTTTTGCATCGGTTACTACCGGAACCATCAAATGAGGAATTCCATTATAATTTGAAAGCTCCACCATTTTCGGATCGATTAAAATAAATTTAACTTCATCCGGTTTCGCTTTAAAAAGAACACTGGTGATAATCGTATTAATACAAACACTTTTCCCTGATCCAGTAGCACCCGCAACAAGCAAATGTGGCATTTTTGCTAAATCGGCAAAAATAGCCTGTCCACCAATATCCATGCCAAGTCCCACAGTGAGTTTTGATTTTGCAGTTAAAAATAGTTCACTTTCCAAAACTTCCCGTAATTGTACCCCCGACAATTCTTTATTTGGTACCTCAATACCAATTGCCGCTTTTCCTGGAATTGGCGCTTCGATTCGTACGGAAGGTGCTGCCAATTTCAAAGAAATATCATCTGCTAAATTTACAATTTTACTTACCTTAACACCGGCAGCCGGTTCTAATTCGTAACGTGTAACAGCTGGACCGTGGCAAGCATTGACAATACTTGCTTTGACATTGAAGCTTTGCAAGGTCTCTTCGAGTATTTTTGCATTAATAGCAATTTCTTTTTCTAATTTCGAATTTTTCTGTTTGACTGTTTTACTTAAAATAAACCGAACATTGGGCAGTTGATATTCACGAATGACCCCGCTGGCTGCCGCTGAATTTGATTCACCAACGAATGCAATTTCATTTTCAGCCAATCGTTCAACTGGCTTTTTTATTGGTAAGTTCTCTTCTAAAACAGCTTCTTTTTCTAAGTCCAAATTTTTATCTTCCATATATTGAATGGAAAATTCTACCGGCTTTTCGATTTGTTCTGGTTCAAATATATCTTTATCTTCTATCGGATTCAGCTGTACTGGTGTTTCAACCAATGGTTTCTCAAAGTTTTTGTCAGCTTCTTGGTTATAAAATGAATTTTTAAATTTTTCTTCTACTTCAACAAATTTATCATAAGTAGACGAAACTGTTTTTTTAGCTGTTTTAATTCCCTGCGAAGCCTGCTGTTTTGTTTTAAGTAACCCCACGGCTAAAGACCAGGTTGTCGAAAGCAAAATTGCACCAATTACTAAAGCAAATAAAATAATGATGCCGCCATCAATTCCAAAAAACTTGCGCAATACTAATAAAATGCCGCCACCAATCAGACCTCCGCCTAATGGCAAACTTTCCGGCAAAATTTCACTACCTGGTAAAATCACAAAATGATGATATATTGCCAAAAGGGAAAAGAATAATGCCATAATACCGAAAAAACGTGTCGAATAAACAAGCGGATGATGTTTATATATATATTGTAGACCAATCAACATAACAACTGCGGGAATAATATACGCGCCAACACCAAACATATATAATAAAATTTTGGCGAAAAAGCTGCCGACAAAACCAACATTAAAACCCAATAACCCAATCAAAGAAAACAATCCAATTGTAAAAAATGCAATTCCCAACAATTCATATTTTTTATTGGAATTTGCTTTCGGTACGGTTGTATTTTTTTTAGTTGAAACTCGTTTCAAATTTATCACCACTTTTCTAAAATCACTGACTAAAATTTAGATCATGAAATTCCCAAAGCGGCTTTGGCTAATTTATCGGCCAATTCATTGCCTTCAACCCCGGTATGACCACTGATTTTTCGAAATGTCACCCAGCCAAGATAATCTGCCATAAAAGCTGCATATTGTTTTGTAACATCATTATTCGTTTTCCAGCGTTTTTCAGCCCACTCTGAGATACCAATATAGTCATGATAGATGACTATTGATTCTAACTTTTCTTTTTCTGCCCACAAAACAGCTTGTATACTTGCTTCGACTTCACCAGCAACATTATGAAGCTTTGCTGCCGAGACGGAAGTTCCAATTCCGTTTGCTGTATGAATCAACTGCCCCCGAAAAAAAACGGCAAACCCCCAGCTATAGCGCTCATTACGATAAGACCCATCAACATAGATATGGTGCCTATCTTCAATTTCATCCACAGTGAGTTTCGGTGACTGGTTAAAGGTTTCTTTGGAACCCATATAAGTTTGGGCTTCAGCCATTGTAACAAAACCTTTATACAACGCACCAGAATAGCTATGAATTTGCTCTTTACATTCTGCCCAAGATGAAAAAATCCCAATTTGGCGACCATTTTTAACGGCATAATACTTTTTCTTTTCTGGCATATTACACACTCCTAACCGGAAAACACTCCGAAAAATCAACCGCACTGCATTTATCGAATGAGATGAAGCTCCGCTTTTTAGCAGAGCTTCTTTATTTTAAAACTATTATTTTAACAAATTCATGGCACAACGATTGGCTTCATACATTACACGTTCTTCATCCATCGTTGTTAATATGCCTTTATCAAGTACAATTTTCCCATTAATCAATACCGTATCGACCGAACTTGAATTAGCCGAATAGGCTAATAAAGATACAATGTCATGACGTGGACACCATTTTGTACCTGACATATCAAATAATGTCAAATCAGCTTTATAACCTTTTTCAATTTTTCCTACCTTTGTCAAACCAACGGCTTTGGCACCATATTCGGTTGCTAATTGAATGCCTTTGGCAGCTGGGATTGCTAACGGATCGTACTGATTCACCTTATGCAATAAGGTAGTCAAACGTACTTCTTCCAGCAAATCTAGATTATTATTACTCGATGCTCCATCCGTACCAAGACCAACGCAGATCCCTGCATCCAGCATTTTGGTTATCGGTGCAACGCCACTGGCCAATTTCATATTACTGCCAGGATTATGAGCAACACGAACAGCATGTTTCTTCATAATAAGAATATCCTCATCGGATACATGCACGCAATGCGCCGCCAATACACCACAATCAAAAAGTCCTAATTCTTCCATTAAGGCAATCGGTGATTTTTGATATTCTTTTACACAATTTTCAACTTCGCCAATGGTTTCCGCTAAATGCATATGAATCTCAGCCCCTAATGATTGGGCTTCTTTTACTACTTTTTTGATATAATCTGGTGGACAAGTATAAGGTGCATGTGGACCAAACATAACGGTAATACGCCCATCGGCACGATTATGATACGTCTGGAAAAGTTCTTTGTTTTCTTCTAAAGCCTTATTTCCATTGGGGGCAGCTCCAATTAAGCCACGCGATAGAACAGCTCGGATTCCGGTTTCTGCCACAGCTTCACCAACTTTTTCCATGTCGGCATACATGTCGGCAAAAGTTGTTGTACCTGTTTTGATCATTTCAGCAATCGCCAGCATAGCGCCCCAATAAATATCATTTTTACGCATTTTAGCCTCAATTGGCCAAATTTTGTTTTGTAGCCAATCCATAAGCTGCATATCATCCGCATAACTGCGCAGTAGTGTCATAGAAGCATGGGTATGGGTATTCACCAAGCCAGGTGTCACCAGTTTATTTGTTGCATTAATTTCTCGGTCAATATGCCAATCTGGAGCAATCGTACCGACTTTAGCAATAAGATCATCTTCAATTGCAATATCCGTTTCTTTGACGGTGCCATCCGGTAATAAAACGGTTGCGTGTTTTATTAAAATATTCAACGGAGTTTACCTCACTTTCGTTATTGATAAAAAAACTGAAACAACTCAGATTTTTTAAGACTGTGATAAGTAGGACGTTTGTGCCACAGATAATTCATCAATGGAAAGCCCTAAGGATGCCAATTTGATTGCAGCAATTTTTTGGTTAATTTCATTTGGCATCAAGCAAACATGAGCCCCCATATTTTTATGGTTATTTAAAATATGAAGCGCTGAGAAAAATTGGACAGCAAACGATAAATCCATAATTTCAGCTGGATGACCATCACCCGCAGCAAGATTAACCAGACGACCTTCTGCCAATAAATATAGTTTGCGATTATCACTTTGAACAAATTCTTCTATGTTTTTTCTTACCGAACGAGTTGATATTGATACTTCATTTAATTCCACTTTATTGATTTCAACATCAAAATGACCTGCATTGGCCATCATAGCACCATTTTTCATTACAGCAAAATGTTCCTTGCGAATAATGTCATTGCAGCCAGTCAAAGTTAAGAAAATATCACCAATCTTAGCAGCTTCTTGCATTGGCATAACTCTAAAGCCATCAAAAACAGCTTCAATCGCCTTAATCGGATCAATTTCCGTAATAATAACACTAGCACCGAGGCCCTTAGCGCGCATAGCAGCACCTTTACCGCACCATCCATAGCCTGCAATTACAACATTTTTCCCTGCAATTACTAGATTTGTAGTACGCATAATACCATCCCAGGTAGACTGTCCAGTACCATAACGGTTATCAAATAAATATTTGCAATACGCATCATTGGCAGCAATCATCGGGAATTTTAATTTACCTTCGGCTTCTAATGCTTTTAAACGGATTACACCAGTAGTCGTTTCTTCGGAACCACCGATAATATTCGCAGCGAGTTCAGCTCGTTTACTATGTAAAAGAGAAACCAAATCCCCACCATCATCAACGATCATATCTGGTTTGGTATCTAAAGCTTTATTTAAAAAGACATCATATTCTTCGTTTGTGCAATCATACCAGGCAAACACAGTAACTCCGTCCTCAACTAGTGCTGCCGCAACATCATCTTGTGTCGATAATGGATTACTTCCCGTTACCACAACTTCAGCTCCGGCATTTTTAAATACCAGCCCTAAATAAGCCGTTTTCGCTTCCAAATGCATTGTAATGACCATCTTTTTCCCAGCGAATGGTTTTGATTTGGAAAATTCTTCGTTGATCGTACCTAAAACTGGCATGAAATTTTTCACCCAGTTGATTTTATCGTGACCTTGTGGTGCTAAAGAGATATCTCTTATCATTGATTTCATTATTTATTTTCCTCCATTTTGTCTTTTAATTGTTTAATTTCTTCTTGATAATTCGGTTTTAATACACCATATTCGGTAATAATCCCCGTAATATATTGATTCGGTGTTACATCAAAAGCTGGGTTAAATACAGCAATATCATCAGGTGCTGATTGCATTCCCTGAAAATGCGTTACTTCAAATTCACCACGTTCTTCAATGGGAATCTGCTCTCCTGTTGCCATTGAAAAATCAAAGGTTGAAGCCGGAGCAGCTACATAAAAAGGAATCTGATGCATATGTGCCAATAACGCAACACTATATGTACCAATTTTATTAGCAGTATCCCCATTTGCTGCAATACGATCCGCACCAACAATAACAGCATCTACCATTTTGTTTTTCATTACCCACCCGGCCATATTATCTGTAATTAGCGTAACCGGAATATGATCTTGCTGTAGTTCAAACGCCGTAAGTCGCGCTCCCTGTAAAAGCGGTCTGGTTTCATCTGCAAAAACACGATTAATGTTGCCTTCTGAAAAAGCTTGACGAATTACGCCTAATGCCGTTCCCCATTCCACCGTTGCTAAGGCACCGGCATTACAATGCGTCAAAATTGAAACAGGTTCCTTAAATAAAGCTGCACCAAATGCAGCCATTGTATGATTGACCCTTTTATCTTCCGCAGCAATAAAAAGAGCCTTTTGTTCCAATAAGTCCAGTAATTTTGGAAGTTCAATCAACTCTGTCTGTTCTTGTATAACATTCATCATTTGATCCAATGCCCAAAATAAGTTAACCGCTGTCGGTCTGGTGGAACGTAAATAATGATCAACTACCTCAATGTCCTTCAAAAACAATAAACGATCTGATTTTGAAGCGTGTCTAGCGCCTAAAACAAAAGCAAAGGCGGCGGCGGCACCAATCGCTGGTGCACCACGGACTTCCAATTTTTTGATTGCTTCACCAATCCGTTCGTAATTCGTGCATTTTATATATTCAACTACAACTGGCAATTTCGTTTGATTCAATAAGGATAAAGACTGTCCATCCCATAACATGCTTTGCACTAATAACGCACCCCATTTATTTGCTTTGTATTATAATGTAAAACCGCCAAATTCACTTAATGTTTCGGCACATGTGCAATTTTTTTCTTCCAAATTAATAAGTTCAATACTCTTCATAATTAAATTTTTTATATTATCAACATTTGCCGCCATCGTTTCTAAAACTTCACCATGCGTCAAATTGTTTTTAGAAATACCAGCTGCATAATTTGTCACCATAGAAATCGTAGAATAACAGATTTCCGCTTCATGTGCTAAAACCACTTCTGGAACATTTGTCATGCCTACTAAATCACCGCCTAATATAGAAAACATTTTAATTTCAGCCGGTGATTCAAAACGAGGTCCTTCTGTACAAACATAAACACCTTGTTTATGGATGCTAATTCCTAAAGTATCCGCTGCCATGTGAATTGTCTTACGTAAATCAGGACAATACGCCTCGGTAACATCTACATGTACCACACCACGATCGCCGCCTTCATAGAAAGAACTGATTCTATTTTTCGTGAAATCCAGGAATTGATCAATCAGAACAAAATCCCCCGGTTTCATTAAAGGATTTAATGAACCAACCGCTGTTGTAGCAATGATTTTTCGTACGCCAATTTTTTTAATAGCCCAAATATTTGCCCGATAATTTATCTTGTGTGGTGGTATTGAATGATGGCTTCCATGTCGAGGAATAAAAGCAATTTGTTTTTCGGCATAGGTACCAACCTTATAGGTTACAACACCATAAGGGGTAATCAGCGTTTCTTCACTCACATCATTCAAAATTTTCGGGTCATATACACCCGTTCCACCAATAATAGCAATTTCTATCATTTACATACCACCTTTTTTTCTATATGCCAATTATAGCATAACTAGATATACATTTTCCAATTGACGCTGTATTTCCATGAAATTAGGCATAAAGTACTATAGAATATTACAAGTATGGCAACACTTTCATAAATGACAATTCCTGTTGATTTTTAGTCAGCCTCTAGTTTATCTTCTAAGGTTTTATAACTGGTTAAATCCAATTGAAGCGGTGTAACTGAAATGAAGCCTTGCTTTACGGCAAAAATATCCGTCACATCATCATTTTCGCCATCGGAAATTTCACCGCCCATCTGATAAACCCGATGTTGTTCAACATCAAGTTCACAGTTAAAAGCATTAATATACTTACGTACACCAAGTTTCGTAAATACAAATGTACTCCTATTAGCCTTTAAAACCTGAGGAAAATTTACATTATACAAAAACGGACGTTTCTCTTCCTTGAACCAGGTGAAAATTTGATCTTTTATCAAGGTTGCCGCTTGTGAAAAATGAATGGTAGACTTCGCATCCAATGAAACAGCAATGGCCGGTAGATCGTGTATATAAGCTTCCATGGCAGCACCAACTGTTCCTGAATACAAAATATCGGTCCCTAAATTAGAACCTTTATTGATTCCCGAAACAATTAAATCCGGTTTTTCATCAAGCAAAGTCTCCAAGGCCAATTTTACACAATCTGCCGGTGTCCCATAAATTTTCCACCCACTCAGTCCATCCGGACTCATTTGGTAATCGTCGACTCGAATTGTGTCATGTACTGTAATAGCTTGAGCCATACCACTTTGTTCCATTGCCGGTGCGGCAACAATCACATCACAAGCTCCTTGTAAAACATCATATAGGGCGCGAATCCCTGGAGCAAAAATCCCATCATCATTCACGAGTAAAATCCGCATGAAAACACCTGCCTTATTTTTTATATGTACCAAATCATTTTCTATCGAACAAAGCCTTTTAAGAATGCATGAATTCTTTTATGAAAAATAAATCAAAAAAGTGCTTTACATAAACATGTTCATCTAATATTAGATGATAATTTAAAATCAGTCAATATTGTATCAACAAAATCACAAAAACAGAAACAATACCTATGCATATCTAATAAAATTGTCTAACCCGATATTTTCCATAAAACAAATACTATAAATAGGCACCATAATGCCATAAGCAGAAGAATCATCCATTAAAAGCCTTTAATTCATTAAATTTAAATGAATTAAAGGTTTTTAAGATGTAAATCACGAAATCTGTATAAATAGTATTTGAAAGGAGGTAATGATTTATGGAAAAATCATTATGGTCTGTTGATTTTCATTCGCATGATCTATCATTCGGCTCAGGAATTGTAGCCTTTATAGAAAACACTGTTGTTGGCGGGGATTTATCCTTTTATTATGTTGGTACCTATTCTGAAAGCAACGATGAATTGTCTGCCGCTGTAACAATAACACAATTTTCACCCGGTATATCCGTTTTTGGTCAATTAAAAGAATGTACAGTGATTATTACCGGAAAACGAGAAAATAGTAAAATTTCTTTTTCAGGCTATGTCGATCAACGCCCAGAATTAGAAGTTGTAGCTTATATGGAAAAATTAACAAATATATAAAAGTTATCCCATTTTGCGATGTAACGACCCAATAACAAGGAGTGTTAAAATATGAAAAGGATTTCTATCTTAACCTTGGTATTACTATGCTTATTATCATCTACTGTGTTCGCGACAATTCGCTGGCACTGGATTGGATATAATGTTGGTAACACATTTTATTTTGATGCAGCTACAATCCATTATTCTTATTTAGAGAATAATAAAACTGTTCAAGATAAAAACATAATTTCTTATTCACTAAAAACAACCTTAACCGAACAAAGCCGTTTTAATCTTGAGAAATACATGAATAAAGATGAAAAAAATCCGATTATCCCATGGAAAAATGTTGCGTACATGATTACACAACAAAATATTAATATAAGCAATAAAACCATAACGAACAACTCCATTCAATGTTTTGACGAAAAGCATGTACTTTTATTTTCATATAAATTTAAACCAGGCGATGCTCAATTTCAAGAAATTATGCCCGATACGTTTAATGACCAAATATATCGTCATGTTATACGTTACGCCGCCGAACACAACGGCGACTTAGAGAATCACCTATGACAAAGAAGCACAAAAAGCCGTCTCCCAAAAGGAGGCGGCAAAAAAATGTTCAATTTTAGAATACTACTACATTTGACCAATCATTTTGTAACCAGTAAAAAACCTAAAAAACCGCTTCATTTAGATTT
>Ga0302173_10001650_pt1 | contig 11091 bp, 11 predicted proteins | sample I_Fen_N3_1_FD_198785 | JGI IMG/M metagenome (GOLD analysis project Ga0302173, IMG submission 198785) | Peat permafrost microbial communities from Stordalen Mire near Abisko, Sweden - I_Fen_N3_1 | ecosystem: Environmental > Terrestrial > Soil > Wetlands > Permafrost | place: Sweden: Abisko... | reverse complement strand
TTATGCTCCTAATAACTCATTTAAGAACCACAATAAGTTAGTTCAAATACAATTCGTATTGCAGATAAAAATCTTTGTATACAAAATACTTATCAGATTTCATTATATTTACAAATTGTAGATTAAAAAAATAATAAATAAATGGATAATATAAAAAAATAGAAAAAAAAGTGTTTATTTAAATATATTTCATCCAGGGCCAGAAGGTGCATATTCTATCATTCTATCTCTAAATGAAGGATATTTACCTTGTTTATTCCAGTAGAAATTACTTGGTGTACCTATAAATCCGTCTAATGTCCAGTAGCTACTTGATCCCCAACTTTTAGGCGTTACGCTGTGGTAAACCATGGATCCACTGCTTGTTTTAACGGTTCCAATAATTATTTTCTGCTTAATATCACGCTTAAGTGTTGTATGGTAAAAATGGGTATAAACAATAATGGTTCCATTAGGATACAGGTAAGTTTTCCAGTAGTATTTAGTAGGATATTCCATCCCAGGATATACCTGATCAGCAACACCAGTTGAGTAATGTCCTGAAACATCCTTCTTAACAATATAACTTTTTGTGAGGGTAACACCACTATCTATGAGCTTAGGACTAACTGATGCATTAAGTCCGGTTGTTGATACAGTTTTTCCAGTAGTCGAGGTACCTGTGGCATAAACAGCCCCACAGAGTGCAACAACACAAAATAGTGTAAATACTACTAATAACTCCTTTTTATCCATTTTATCATGTCCCTCTTAATAATCATACTCATATTAACATAAATAACATTAATATCATTACTATAAGTTCTCTATTCTCATATATATTGATTATGGTTTATTCAATTTCTAATTTAAAATACAGACCAATCAATTAAATCAAATATAAATTCAAAAAGTTCTGCAAACACAATTAAATTGAATATAATCTGATAATAACAAATTATAACATGAATTAATCATTTATAGCTGTAATATTATTCTAATTCTGTATTTCTAAATTTATTTTGAGCATGGGGAGATATGAATTGATTTAGCTCTTAGTAGTAAATTTCATTAACTTAGATTAACATAGATATATTAAACATTCTAGGGGTTCGACTATGGATTTTGAATACTTAAAATCTGATACAAAAAGAATCGAAAAAAAATTGGAACAGCTTAATCAAAAGTACGATGAAATTCAACATCAAAAAGAACTTGACAAAATAAAAGATAGATGTGAGGAGATAAATAAAAGTTCAGATGATAATATTAAGACTCAAATATGGGGTGAAATTTACAAAGACGTGCTGGAAATAGAGAAGAATACAGATCCAAAAGATGAGCCTGAAAATAAGAAGAAATCTAAAAAATCTAAATGAATAAAATCATTAACCTACTATTTTTCTAAATATTTGATTTTTTTGACAATTTTTTTTTAAATTATATACTAAATAAAAACCTCAAACTAACGAGAATAACAAATTGATCTTTTATTTTTAATGTTTTCATAAAAATTTTAATTAGTATAAAATCAAAAATAAAAATATAAGTACCTTTTTTATACTGGATATCCAAAGGAGGAGTAGTAATGGAGCTGGAAGTAGGAATATTAAATGGTTTTTTCATTGATTCCGCACTTAAATGGGGTAGGATAAGTCCCTATGAAATATATATGAATGCAACAGAATCAGAATTTAAAGAATTACTTGAGGGATACCTATCTGAAAATGAGTCTCAAGACGGTCCAGATTTCAGTATTCAAAGGTTTTCAAAATACGTTGCAAAAAATGGATATTACGTTAAAACCAAGGGAAACTTCATTTTACCCCCATATGCACCATTTAAATAAAAAAACTAAATAATATTTTTAATACCCTCACAAATTCTATTTAAAAATTATAAAAAAAATTTGAATAAAAATAAGTAAAAACTTTGGAATTTTTCTTTAGTAACTGTTCACTGCTTCAACTTCAAGTCTTACCATGTCCACATGGATTAAACCGTTATCATCGGCTGGATACTTGTTGATGTAGTTCTCTGCAAGTTCTTCAATGAAATTTTCCCTCCTATTTTGGGGTATCCTCTGAGTATAGGGCATCCACACAGTTCTGATCCATGATTTTAATCCATCAATTTCTTTTTGAACCATTACCTTGTATATGAGTTCAACTCTTAATGGTTTAAGATTCGCTTCATGAAGCCAGTTTTCATATTCACTGGGTTCATAAAATCCATATGGGAAACTGAATCCCCTGAAGTATTGGTTCCACTTCGTGGTCTTGATCATCTCATCGGCAAGGTCTAAAATTTTCTTGGCATTACCCTTACCACCCATCTGGATCAATATCCTGCCATCAGGCTTAAGACTTTTCTGGATTCTTTTTAAAATATCTGCATGGCCTTTAATCCAGTGTAAAGCTGCATTACTGAAAATAAGTTCGAATTCAGATTTATAATCTATATCCTGGAAATCTTTTACTTTAAAGTTTAAATTGGGATGATCCTCTTTTGTAAATGTTTTACCTGCCAGTTCTATCATATCAACTGAACTATCAATCCCCAATATACAACCTCTTTCGAGATATGTGGCTATCTCTGCAGTTATCTTACCATCACCACAGCCTACATCCAGAACAGTTTCAGATCCTTTAAGTTTCAGCTTATTAATAAGTTCCATTGCCCATTTCTGCTGTGCACTGGAACTTTTCTGATATTCATTAGCATCCCATTTATACATTCAAAATACACCTCAAAAACATATATTTCTTTCCAAGATAAAAAGACATGATAGTTTAGTACAGTAAGGTAGGATTTTTATTTTTATCTACTATTTTAATCCTCTCTTCTTCAGTACGTTCAAGCTTCTCTATTGCTTCCATAACATCATTAAACAGCATTTCAACCATGTCCTTACTGAAACTTTCTTTAACAACCATTCTTAAAACTGCAGTGTCATCTGCATCTGCTGGTAATGTGTAGGCCGGTACGATCCATCCCTTTTGTCTGAGTTTTTCAGATAGATGGAAAACTGTAAAATCACAGTTTATTAGTTTAACAGTTACAATTGGAAACCTCATACTCTTGTTTATAACCTCAAACTTCTTGGTTCCATTCAATTTTGATGCAAGGTAATGTGCATTTTCTTCCATATTTTCCATTATATTCTTGTAACCCTTCATTCCAAGCCTTATTAAATTGTAGTACTGGGCAATGATGGTGCTGCTTCCCTTTGAAAAGTTCAATGAGTAATTAGGCATAATACCGCCCAGGTAATTTATTTTAAATATAAGCTCTTCAGGCAAGTCAGTTTTGTCTTTAAATATTAACCATCCAATACCAGGATATACCAATCCATATTTATGTCCTGAAACATTTATTGATCTTACTTGTTCCAGTCTGAAGTCCCATTTAATATCTGGGTGAAGAAATGGTAGTGTAAAACCTCCACTTGCAGCATCAACATGTATGGGTATGTCCCATCCTTTAGATTCCTTAATTTCCAGTAATGCTGCATTAATATTTTCAATTGGATCCATCTGTCCAGTGAAAGTTGTCCCAACAACAGCACCCACTGCTATGGTATTTTCATCAACCTGAGCCGCAACATCTTCAGCTGTTATTGTATATATTTCCTCTTTCAAGCCACTTATACAACTGAAGTTCGACATTACCTTGGTAACTTTGGTCTCTGAAATTTGACACAGGTCCTTTTTAAGAGGTATGAGTTTGAGCTCCACATCGAAGTACAATGCAAATTTTTCCCATACAGTATGCACATCAGCACCAATCACGATATTGGGCTTGTCTGTTGATTTACCCTCTGCTTCCCTCCGTTTTTTCCAGCTCCACTTATGTGCCAGCAAACCCAACATAATAGATTCAGATGAACCAATAGTACCGCTTCCAATAGAATTAGCTTTTGTAGGTGCGTTAAATAACCTAGCAAGCATATTAACCACTCTATTCTGTATTATTTGGGTTTGAGGGTATTCATCGTTGTCAACGTAGTTCTTTCCAATACTTTCCATTATCAACTTATCTGCTTCGGGCTCCATCCAAGTTGTAACAAAACTTGCAAGATTCAATGCAGGGTTACCATCCAAATTCAGTTCATCGTGTATTATCTGGTAAGCAGCCCTTGCAGGCATACCTTCCTCCGGCATTTCATATTTAGGTACGGTTTTAGTGAAATAACGACTTCCATACGTTGTGGTATGTTCCCTTGCAGACTTACTCATTGTATCCAAATTTTTCTTATCTGATAACATATAAATCCCCCTAGTGTTCTTTAAAATAAAATTTTTTACCAAATTTTTTTTAAAGGTAGATATTAAATCCAGTTGTTATGAAAAAAATTACATAAAAATTTATACTGTACCCAAATTGCATGATACTCCTTTTTCATTATGATTTACATCTAATATTATGTTAGTACAGTTTGAGATTTTTTTCCATTAAAATAAAAAAAATAGAATAAGAAATATAACATCTTAATAAAAAAAAATATGTGCTTAGATCTAAAACTTAATATCTATCCATATTTTCAAGCAAAATTTTCTTAAAATCAAATAAAATTTCCAATAGTTTGTAAAAACCTTTTCTTTTAGTCAAACATTTAATCGCCTATTAAATGGTGCTTTAAATATCAAAATATTCCATATTTTAGTTGGTTATAGGTTTATAGCCCTTTTTGTCTATATTTTTTTTATATTCTCCTTTTATATATGAGTTCCCTGAATTTTATGGTGAACTTGGTTCCATTACTACCATCCCGTTCTATTGTTCCGTCTATCTGTTCAACTAAACTGTTTACTAACTGCAAGCCTAGGGAATCAGTATTCTTGAAATCTATTTCTTTGGGGAATCCAATTCCATCATCACTTATTTCAAGTACGAAATGGTCATGTGATTTTTTAAGTGAAATTGCTATTTCACCTTTCCTACCTTCTGGAAATGCGTACTTCAAACTATTGGATACACATTCATTGATTATGAGTCCGCATGGAATTGAAGTTTCAATGTTCAATTTAATATCATCTGATTCTATTATGGTTTTTATCTGACCTTTTGGTATTGCGTAGGAATACAAAAGGTCTCTGACCAGTTTATCAAGGTAATCTGCAATGTTTATATGCCTGAAATCCTCGGATTGATAGAGTTTCTCATGTATCATGGCCATTGAAGTCACACGATTCTGACTCTCCTTTAATACATCCATTGCAATTTCATCACCATCCACATACCTTGTCTGAAGATTCAGCAAGCTTGAAATGATCTGCATATTATTCTTAACGCGATGGTGAATCTCCTGAAGCAACACTTCCTTTTCTTTAAGGGAAGCTTTAATTTTAATTTCAGACTTTCTCCTACTGCTCACATCTTCAAATACTGTTACAAATGTGTTTTTAGACGGGGAAAACACAGATACATGAAAATATTTATCCATGGGTTTAAAATAGGTATCAAACTGTTTGGATATCCCTGTTTGAGCAACGCTACTGTAAATATCAAGGTAGGGTGCTTCATCAGAATCATATACATCAGTTGCGTACTTCCCAACAATGTTATCCCTGGAAAGTCCAAGAATGTCTTCATAAGATGGGTTGACATCTATGATCTTGTAGTCTACATGTTTTTTGTCCTTGTAAACAATTTTATGGATGGCAACACCTTCATTCATCGAGGAATAAAGAGTTCTGTATCTTTCCTCGCTCTCCTTAAGCTTTGTTTCGGATATTTTACGATCACTTATGTTCATGAACATGCCAGATATAAGTCCGTTATGGATGGAGGCACCTACCAGTACATAGACTGTTTCACCATTCTTATCAACTGTTTCAACCTCGTAATCTGTGAAAACTCCCTGTTCTAATAGGTTATTCAGGAACATTTTTCTATCATTAGAATTTCTGTAGACATCTACGATGTTATGATTCTTTAAATCTTCAAGACTATCATATTTAAACATTTTAACCATTTCATCGTTTGCAAATAAAATATCGCCTGCCATGTTGGTGGTGAATATTGCAACCATTGCATTATCCACTAGTTCACGATACTTTCGTTCGCTAATTTTTAAAGCTTCTTCGGCCTTTTTCATCTGGGTTATATCAGTTGAAATGTGTATTATCTTGTCTAATTCTCCATTTTCATCATAAACAGGGGTGCAGGATACAATAACATATCCATTGAATGCTTCCATTTCCAATTCAAAAGTTTCTTCCACTCCTTGATTTAACATATTTTCCATTGAACATGTGGGTATCTCATCACCGCAGTTGTTGCAGTTTGTAAGTCTGTAACATTTTTTTCCAATTACATCATCTTCAGCTAGATCAACTTTTTTAAGGAAGGCATTGTTTGCAGCAAATATCTCACGTGAAGTATTTAAAATAAATGCTGGATGCTTAATTGCACGAAAAATATCCTTCCAGTTAATTTCTTCCACTTGCAAGGTGAACCCCCATAAGTCCATTATTATAATCAAATTTTAAATTAAATCAAAGGTTTTTAACAACTTCAGATGCTACATTGGTTTCTCGACCTGCCTTATATCTAAAGTCACAAACATCACATCCTTCTGCAAGGGTTTTACTTCGATACAAACCTAAATCACCATATTTGCTCATGATAATATCCATTGCACAAATATATGGCATGAAATCATCTGCACTATAATTTTTATACAACTTCAAAAGTGCACATTCTGTGAAATCCAGTCCAAGGTCAAAATCTTCTCCCTCAACATAGCTGTAAGCAAAGTCTTCAGAGTATTGGCCTGATTCAAGAGCTGATTTTTCAAGAGATTTAATGACGTATGGATTGCACAGTGGTGGAACAAACTGGGGATGTGCCTTGAAAAACTCATCTTCATGTTTGTAACACATTTCACCAATTTCTTTTACATCAATGCCTCTAAAATTTAAAACCAGGTAAACCATTAAATAACGGACGGATGATAACAAATTTGGAGTCATGGGATTGTCGTCCCCTCCAATATATGGAATTTCTGTTATAAATTTTTCAAATTCCACACGCATCTCATCAACAGCAGATTTTGAAAATTCATCCCCCATAAGACCTGATAAATAAATATTTATCCCGCTAGAAAATTCTTTAAAATCTTCCAACAATTCTGATTTCTTTAAGATGTAAAAATTATTTTCATCCATCATTTTTTTCATCACCAATGGAGTAATAAATTCTGTTACAATATTGTTATAATACTTATGATGTTCATGTAGTAGGATAAATTTAACTATAATCACTTTCTATCAGAGGTTTTTTTTTTAAAATGAAATATAAAAAATTAACCAACTTTAGTCTTAGCTTAAAATCCTTTTTTTAAATATTTAGAACAGTTTCAGAATTAAATAAAAAAATTGTAAAAATAGTATATTTCAGATGAATACTATTATAATATGTTACTTGTAGTGTATATTTATCCATGAAAAACTTACATTTAAATCTACAAATTACTTTATAGAGATTTAATTTGTAATGGTCAACATAAATCAAAAAAAATTAAAGATTTTCACTCATATCTAAGAGGTTAGAATGTTTCTAATTTGTATAAAATTAGAGTTCAAGTGTTTATTTAAAGAATTAAAGGGGTGTAATTTTAATGCACGCATCTTATGAAATAAAGAATGATCCGGTGTTTAAGGAGTTCATATCAAATAAGGAACTTGCAGATTCAACTAAAAACATCTATGCATACCGATTAAAGGATTTCAGTAGTTATTTAGACAAATCTCCATCGGAAATTGTTGGGGATTGTGAATCATGCGAGTTTATAAAACAGCTATCAAGCTTCATAGAAGATATGAGATCCGATGGTAAATCTGAGATAACCATACAGAATAATCTTGACACCATCAGAACATTTTACAACACTCATGATATGAGCTTACCTCCTAATTCATATTTCACTGTCGAAAATGAAGTTGAAAATCGTGTTTTAAACAGATCAAATGTTGAATATGCATTATCCATTATTAACAAGAGGGATAAGGCCATTATCTTATTGCAATACACTTCAGGAATATATCCCCAATTACTCAGAAACTTGAAGTATAAAGACTTTATCAATGCAATGGACGATTATTTAGATATCGATGAAAAGGATCTGCTTAACATTAAAACAGTTATAAATCATCTAGCTAAAAAAAATGATTTAACTGGTAAATGGAAGTTTACTAAGAAATCAAAAGAAATCTACTACACATTCAACACCACAGAATCATCAAATGCAATAATTGAATACCTGATGTACAGGGAAAGGGCAGGTAAACATTTAATAGATTTATCAGACCCGTTATTTGTTAATCAGGATAATATGAAACTTAAAAAATCCACATACGATGGAATTTTTAACAGAATAAATAAAAAAGCAGATTTTAAACTTTTAGGTTCAAACAAACGATTTTTCACATCTTTTAACCTTAGAAAATCTTTCAAAAAAGCTCTCATGGATTCGGGTATGGATAAACAGATGATAGATGCGATTTTTGGTTACAAGTCAATTATTCAATGGGATCCAGAAGATGTTGAAAATATTTTAATAAACTACAAACGTGCATCCAAATATCTGGTAATGGACGAATTAAACGACATGGAATGTCTTAAATCCAAACTTAAAAGAAATGATATTGAATTAAAAGAAATTAAAAAGGAGCTTGAGTATCTAAATTATCTGATAACCCTTAACAAAAATAATTCCAGGGAAACCATCTAAAAAAACTAATAAATAAAACCCATTCTTTTCCATACAATTTTTTTTTAAATATTATCTATTTACCACCTTTTTTGTTGATCCACAAATATTTGGATATAAAACAAATAATTTTATTAAATTTTATGATCATATAATATATTAGGGAGTGTATTAGCGTATTTTAACTTCTTTGTTGAATTATTTACTTATCATTTTTTCATATTTATTTGAAATAATCCAAAAAAATGTGTAATTAAAGAGGAGGAGATTTAGAGTGGCTGAAACAAATGTATTTGTTGAACCGGGAAAAATGGAAATAATTATCAATCATGTTGCCGATGCACCTCGGGAACTTGTTTTTAAGGCATTTACTGATCCGGAAATATATACTAAGTGGATAGGTCCAAGGGGTATGGAAACCTATATTACTAAGTTTGAATCTGTGGATGGAGGATCCTGGAGATATATTCAAAAGGATGAAGATGGGAATGAATTCGGATTCCATGGAGTTAATCATGAAGTTAAATCTCCTGAAAGAATCATTGGAACCTTTGAATTCGAAGGACTTCCAGAAAGTGGCCATGTACTGCTTCAAACAGTAAAATTTACTGAACAATCCGGAAAAACTAGAATAAGTACACAATCTGTTTTCCAATCTCTTGAAGATAGGGAAGGTATGGTTATGACTGGTATGGAACGAGGAGTAAGAGAATCATACCAGAGGCTGGATGAGATTCTAGCTGAGATGCAAAAATAATCGTTTAAATAATCGAATAAATCGTTTAAACTCGTAATAAATTTGTGAATATTGATACATTAATAAATTTTTAAACCTACCAAAAATTTATCTAGCAAAAAAATTATGGCTGGAGGGAAAATTAACAATTCTCACTCTTTAAGGAGGACTTTGATGGTTAAAACAAATAAGGATAATGCAAAAGCTTTCTTAAAATGTTTTGAAAATGGAGATAAGAAATTTATTGAAGATAATGTGGCTGAAAATTACACACCCCACTACCCTTCCATTAAAACAGGTAGAAATGCCCTTCTGGATTTTTTTGATGAGATGCAGAACATGGAAATTAAGGTAGATATAAAAAGAGTTATTGAAGATGGGGATTATGTAATGCTTCACAGTGAATTTACAGGGCCATCGGTAGTTTTTGATATTTTAAGATTTGAAAATGGAAAGATTGTTGATCACTGGGCCAATGTACAGGAAAAAGTCGATACAGTAAGCGGACACACCATGACAGACGGTTCAACAGGGGTTATGGATCAAGAAAAAACAGTAAATAATAAAGCACGGCTCAAAGAACTGGTTGAGGATATTTTTATAGGAGGAGACTATGAAAAAATGTCCAGTTTCTTTGATGATGATAGATACATCCAGCACAATCCACTGTTTCTTGATGGACTTTCCGGACTACTTAAAGGTTTAGAAAAACTTGAAAAAAATGGGAAACCAATGAAGTTTATAAAAAATCATATGATCCTGGGTGAAGGTAACTTCGTGCTGTCAGTTAGTGAGGGAATCTGGAACAATGAACCCGGAGCATTTTATGATCTTTTCCGGATGGAAAATGATAAATTTGTGGAGCACTGGGATGTGATTGAACCATTCACCAAAGATGAAAAATGGAAAAACCAGAATGGTAAATTCTAAGTTTTTCTAAATAAATTACTTTTTTTATATTTCATTGTTATAGGCCTTTCTCAAGGTTTCAATATCTATTTTAACCATTTTAAGCATGGCTTCTATTACCCTTTTTGCTTTTTCAGGATCTGGATCATCCATCATTTCAATCATGATTATGGGCACAACCTGCCAAGACACTCCAAATCTGTCCTTAAGCCAGCCACAAACCTGTTCTTCTCCCCCATCGGTTAATTTTTCCCAGTAGTAATCCACTTCTGCCTGTGATTCACAGTTTACAACGAATGAAATAGCCTGGTTAAATTCAATATCTTGAACACCGTTTAAAGCTGTGAATTTCTGTCCTTCAATTTCAAAGGATACAGTCATAACACTTCCAGGAGGTGCTGGACCAGCTTCCCCATAATTTATAATTTTCTTAATTTCAGAATCCTTAAAAATGGACGCATAGAAATTAGCAGCATCCTCTGCCTGACTGTTAAACCATAAAAATGGAGTTATCTTCTGTATCTTATCAGCCATATAATAAAAACCTCCAAAGTATAAAAAATTTCTTTTTTTAATCCTTCTATTATTCCAAACATGTTCTCATATGAATCTTGAAAGATTCCACTAAACACCGGTCCCGGTTACTTCCATACCTTTCTGATTACATTTTCCTGCCATGATTTTACAATATATTTGAAAAATAGAACTAAATTTCGAACTCTTAGTTCATTACATATTATAATATTGTTTT
>Ga0302173_10001648_pt1 | contig 11107 bp, 9 predicted proteins | sample I_Fen_N3_1_FD_198785 | JGI IMG/M metagenome (GOLD analysis project Ga0302173, IMG submission 198785) | Peat permafrost microbial communities from Stordalen Mire near Abisko, Sweden - I_Fen_N3_1 | ecosystem: Environmental > Terrestrial > Soil > Wetlands > Permafrost | place: Sweden: Abisko... | reverse complement strand
TATCGCTATCAGGTACTGGAAAATAAAAAAATGGTTTTATTTAACCTAACGGATAAAGGTGAAATTGCTTTTCAAGCACATGCAGCATTTCATGAAGAGTTGGATCAAAATATTATTCAAAAATTTGACGTGATGCCCGAAAAAGAGTGTCAACAATTTAAAGACATCATGCACGACATAGAAAGTTACATTGATAAAATGAAATAAATTTGAGCATCCGTAATGTTTACCTGGTAAACATTACGGATGCTCTTACAACATGCAGGTGTAAGAAAGGACAAGATATGAAAAAAAATATAAAATTAATTGGTATTATTCTTATTGGGTTTTTAGTTTTGGGCGGAGGATTATTTTACTTTTACCAGCACCATCAAGAAATTTCAACGGACGATGCTGCTATTGATGGTAGAACGGTGCTCTTGAGTCCAAAAGTTCAAGGTTATATCAAGTCCATCGCTGTGCAGGATAATCAAGTAGTCAAAGCCGGTGATTTATTAATGGAAATTGACCCAACAGATTATGAAATAAAAGTGAAACGGGCACAAGCGACATTGGCAGCGGCAAAATATGCTGCTACCAATGCACAAAATAATTCTGCGAAAACAGCAGTTACTGAGCCTGCGGCTATTGATGCGGCAAATTCTCAAGTAGTTTCAGCTCAGGCTGATTGGGAAAAAGCATTGGCAGATCGTCAACGAATGGAAACACTGCTGGCAGTAGGCGCTTGTTCGCAACAGCAATTTGATCAAGCAGCAGCCACCGAAAAATCTCTGCACGGGGTCTTGGATCATATGCGAGCAACGCTGACCTCAGCAAATTCGGCACCAAGTGCTATTGCGGCATCGCAAAATACAGTGGAACAGTTACAATCGCAAGTGCAGCAGGCTCAAACGGATTTAGAACAGGCTGAACATGATCTTGCTAATACAAAGATCTTTGCACCAATGGATGGAAGAATCGCCAAACGAAGTGTTGAGGTAGGTAGTTATGTAGAGGCTGGTACACAGTTGGAATCTCTTGTTGGCAGTGAACTTTGGGTAACTGCGAATTTTAAAGAAAATCAACTGGCAGATATGCGTCCGGGCGATACAGTTGATATTGAAGTTGATGCTTTTCCAAATATAAAATTGCATGGACGCTTGGATAGTTTTCAAGCGGGTACGGGGGCACATTTTTCGCTTTTCCCTGCTGAAAATGCAACGGGGAATTTTGTTAAAACCGTACAACGTGTGCCGGTGAAAATTACATTTGACCAACTTTCAGAAGATATCATGACATTACTGGGACCGGGCATGTCCGTTGTTCCAGTTGTCCATACAGGAACCAATCATGTCTGAGGCAGTTGTTTCCAACAGCAGAAGTCCGATGCTAATTGCTGGTGCAGTTAGTTTGGCTGCTTTTATGGAAGTATTGGATACAACGATTGCCAATGTTGCCTTGTCGCATATATCGGGATCTCTGGGAGCAACATCTGAGGAAAGCACCTGGATTTTAACTTCTTATCTTGTGGCGAATGGGATTATTTTACCCTTATCGGGATGGCTATCGAGTGTTTTTGGTCGGAAAAATTTCTTTTTGCTATGTATATTAGGATTTACCATCACTTCGTTTTTGTGTGGTATTGCGACGTCTCTGCCAATGCTCATTGTGTTTCGTATGCTGCAAGGTTTGGCTGGGGGCGGGCTGCAGCCGAGTCAACAGGCAATTATCAAAGACAGTTTTCCACCGGAAAAACTGGGAATGGCTTTTGCTATCACTGGTATTACAACTGTACTGGCACCGATTTTAGGACCTGTTACAGGCGGCTATATCACCGATAATTTTAGTTGGCGTTGGATATTTTTTATCAATATTCCAGTTGGTATGCTAGCCTTGTTTTTGGTAAAGGCACTGGTTCAAGATCCGCCAAGTGCTAAAAAGCAGAAAGTGGAATCTGTGGATTATATCGGATTAGGTCTCATTGCACTCGGGCTTGGTACACTGCAGGTTGTATTGGATAAAGGGCAGCAAGAGGATTGGTTTTCGAGTAATTTTATTCTAATTTTTGCAGCCATTTCTATTGTGAGTTTAATCGCATCGGTGACTTGGATTTTACGGCAAAAACATCCGATTATTGAATTGAAGTTATTTAAAATTCCAAGCTTTACGATGCCGTGTATCATGATATTTTTTGTTGGATTTGCTCTTTATTCGAGTGCTATGCTTTTGCCAATGGAGGTTCAGGCTAATTTTGGCTATGATGCAACTTTATCAGGGCTTGTACTTTCGCCTAGTGGGCTGGCTACTTTATTGATGATGCCGGTTGTCGGCCGCTTGGTCAATCGCATTCAGGGAAAATACCTCATTTCCTTTGGCATGCTGTTGACGGCTGGTGGTATGTGGGCTACGGGAATGGTAACCCCGCAAACGGATTATAATACTTTTATGTGGGTACGTATTTTGCAGATTGTTGGACTACCCTTTTTATTTGTACCAGCCAGTACGATGGCTTTTTCAAAAATTACGGAGGAGCACAGCAGCAATGCCTCAGCGATTATTGCTCTTATGAGAAATCTTGGCGGAAGTGTAGGGATTGCTATAGTAACCAATAAACTGATTCAAAGTCAGCAAATTGAACAATCTTATCTGGTGGATCATTTGAACTCGGCAAGTACGGTTTTTCAATCTACACTGGCGGCTTATACGCATCAGTTTATGCAAATGGGAATGCCTTCCCTGATGACTTTTGATGCTGCACAACATGCTGCCTTGGCAAAGATCTATCAGCAGGTTGCCTTGCAGGCAAGTTTGCTTGCCTATCGCGATGCCTATAACTTTATGGCTGTCATCTTATTGGTTTTAGCAGTAGTAGCTTTGTTTATGCCACGGGATAGTTATCACAAAGTAGAATATAAAAGGCCAAAGACTTGTGAATCTGAGAAAATATAGTGCGATATGCACAGTGGAAAAGCCCGCCTGTGAGAGGTATTCACAGACGGGCTTTCTTATAATATAGGGTAATATCTATATGTGTTGAATTAAATATTTTTAATATTAATCCATTTATCGATCGACGAATGAGGTTGTAAACGAAAAAAGAGAGCCAATATAAGCGAAAGTATATTTGTAATTATTAACTTTTAGGCTTGCGAGCTAGCGAAATCAAGACCGTATTTATGGAGCTTTTGGATGACTCCCGTATGTGATATTCCTAGAGCACGTGCCAGTTTGCGGGATGTATGATAATGGCAGAGTGCCTGGCAGAGGATTTTTTTCTCGGTTTCGTCGAGTATTTCCCGCAATGTTTTTTTGCCTTCGGCACATTCGGTTGCTATGGGGGGAGATGGTTTTTTAGAATCCATTACAATATCTTCTGTTTGTATACAACGACCTTCGACTAGATTGACAGCTCTTTCAATACGGTTTTCCAGTTCACGAATATTGCCGGGCCAGTCATATTGCATTAAAGCAGCCATAGCCTCGTTGGAGATGGTCAATGTCTTACGATTTAAGCGTTTGGCATATTGTTGTAAAAAGGCAGGAACTAATATTGAAATATCTTCACGACGTTCTCTTAACGGTGGTAAAAAGAGTGGGACAACATTTAAGCGATAATATAAGTCGGCACGAAAACTGCCATCATGCAGCATTTTCTCCAAATCCTGATTTGTTGCAGCGATGATACGGACATCTAAGGAAATTTCTTTTTTACTGCCGATTCGACGGATTTTGTGTTCTTGTAGGACCCGGAGCAATTTTGCCTGTACATGGGGTGAAATTTCACCGATTTCATCTAAAAATAAGGTTCCACCATTACTCAATTCAAAAAGTCCGGCCTTGCCACCACGACTGGCTCCAGTAAAAGCACCATCTTCATATCCGAACAATTCACTCTCTAGTAAATTTTCGGGGAGGGCGGCACAATTTAGGGCCAAAAAACTTTTTGCAGCTCGTGGTGATCCAGCATGTAATGCTTTGGCAAATAGTTCTTTGCCTGTACCGGTTTCACCGCGGATCAAAACCGTGGATTCAGTAACTGCACAACGTTTTGCCATAGCGATTGCCTGCTGCATGGTTGTACTGGCGTGTAAGATTTCATCGAAGATAACAGTAGAATTGGTTGTTTTATTTTTAGCCGAGGCATCATCCAAGGGAAGGACATCGGTGATGGATGCGATTTGCCGAATGGCCTCAAGGATGAGCAATTCACTTTCAGGGGAAATAGCTTTTGTCTCAAGGTAAATTACATTTTTTTCTACCTGCATATACAGGATGTTTAACTGATATTCAAATAACACTCGGGAAATATCAAAAACCAAACCGCAGCGATCGATATTTAAGATTTTAATACGCATAAAACAGCCTCCTTGAAATATATGGGTATGTTTTGTAACAGAAAAAGACCATTGAAAACAATATTCTTGTTTCCAACAGCCTCGATGCTTAACAACTATTCATTTAAATTCATTTTAGAGCAAATTCAACTTTTTTGCAATGTGAGTTTTGCTGTTTTTTCATACTTTCTTGTGTAAATATTACAGTATAGAGCGTTGATTTTTCTTAATCATTTCATTTGAAATGGAAAAGCGATTGCTTAGTGTGGAACTTCCCGTTATAATAAATAGATATCTTACGATTTTATGATAGTAAGTTATAGTTGACTGAAAATGTTTCATATCAACTAATAAATAGACTTTGGAGGCTTACGTGATGGCAAATAAGCGAAAATTAACGACACGTGATTTAATTATGATCGGAATGCTGGCAGCAGTATGCGTACTGGCTACATCGATCAAGATTCCGTTGCCTACAGGCGGGATGGTACATTTAGGAACAGCAGCAATTTTTATTACGGGAATTTTGTTTGGCGGTGTTTATGCCGGACTGGCAGCAGCCATCGGGTCTGCCTTTTTTGATTTGTTAATGGGATTTTCTCCCTATACGATTTGGTCATTTTTTATTAAAGGTGCCGCAGGTTTTACTGTGGGGATGATGGCCAAAGGTTTGTGGCCGGAAATGATTTCTGGTGATCGCTGGATTTTTAAAGCTGTGCTCGGAATGGTTTTAGCATCCTTTTGTACATTAGGCGGTTATATTCTTGCTTGGTGGGCGGTACTTGGCAGTGTGGCAGTGGCTCTTGGCAACAGCCCTAGTTCAGTTATTACTTCAGGTATTGGGTTAATTGTTGCTATGCTTATCGCACCGAAATTACGACATGTTTTAGATAAGCGGTGAGGGTAAAAATCTATAAAAAAACCTATCCTTGTCATCTCTATATATAATACATTAAAGAAATTCAGCCTATCAGTCTGCCAGAAATGGGATATAAGGCACCCCATTTCTGACGATTGCTATATAGAATATTTAATGTAACTTATATAATGTGACCATGATAGGTTTTTTCTTTGTATTTTTATAGAGTTTGTTTATTTTGTACGAAAACCTTGTCCCCCGCTAGCTAGCTGATAATAATTTTGAAATTTCACGACGCTATCCGTTATATTACGATAAGAATGCGGTTGATCACTTTGGAAACGGATGGCATCGCCTGGATTTAGCTCATAGATTTGATCACCCAGTGTTATTTCCAAAATTCCAGCAATGACAAATATATATTCCTCGGAATTCACATCATGAGGATCGGAACTATGCTGGCAATTCGGTGCTAGGGTGACGAAAAATATTTCAATGTGTTTGTCCTGATCAAAAGAAAATTGGGGGAATATAGTCATGCCATCTGCATCGATAACGGATTCGATTTCACAGAGTCGAATGACTTCGACTGCTGACTTATTGATGGCGATGAGTCGGTTAAACGGGATTTGCAGACCGGAGGCTATTTTCCATAAGGTGTTGACGGTAGGGTTGGATTCCGATCGTTCAATTTGTCCAAGTAGCGCTTTACTAACGCCAGAAACTTCTGATAATTTATCTAGACTTAATTTCCGTTGGTGGCGAATTTCAGCAAGATTATTAGCAATGATTGCAGTTAAATCGTTCATAAAATCACTCCTTTGTATAAAATATTTTCAAATATATTGTACAAAACATTTGTGTATTATGTAGCAACTGTATAGCACTTATGTATAATATATCATATACAGTAAGTAATGCAATATTAAATAATATTGCATTACTTACTGTATATTCAGACTCGCTAATAGACGGCTCATTGCAGCATGATAATGTTTCTGGTGGCGTTGGTTAGATTTACATCTTTTAGTTTCTAGTAAAATAAAAGAATTAACAGAAAATTAACGACAATTTAACATAACTTCATCAAAAATATACTACAATACAGTGCAGGAGTTTCCGTGTAAATAAGCGAAGGTTTATTACATTTAAGGGACATGCAGTTTAGTTGTAGAAAATATGAATAGATGGAGTGGTTCGTTATGGTTCATGCAATTATCGATATTGGTTCAAATTCTATCCGTTTAGCCATATATAAAATGGATGAAGACCAATTAACAATCTTATTGAATAAAAAATATACAGCTGGTCTGGCCGCTTATGTTAAAAATGAAGAAATGACACAAGTTGGTATTGATAAAACTTGTCAGGTCTTAGATGAATTCAAAGTTTTATTAGATGCCTTCCATATTACCAGTGTATCAGCTTTTGCAACGGCTGCGTTGCGAAATATTTCGAATAGTGCTGCAGCCATTGAGCAAATCACGAAAAAAACAGGTGTAGTCGTTACAGTTCTTTCGGGGACGGAAGAGGCTACACTTGATTTTATTGGAGCAACGCATGCAACACAGGCTAAAACCGGTTTACTGCTTGATATCGGCGGTGCGAGCACAGAACTGGTTTTGTATGAAGATGGTTTGATCGTTAATGCAGTGAGTCTGCCAATTGGTTCGCTAAATGCATACGGGCAATATGTTCATTATTTATTACCAAATAAAAGTGAAAGAAAAGCGATAAAAGAAGCTGTTTTGACGGAATTGTCAAAAATTACTGATCTGGATTCCGGTAAACAAGCCTTTGTTTGTGGTGTGGGCGGATCGATTCGTGCAGCGGGGAAGATTAATAATTATCTATTTAATTTACCACCAGATACGGATGAAATCAAAGCACCAAATGTAAAAAAAATGATTAAGCTGTTAGAAAATGATGAAGAAGACGATCTGATTTCGAGTGAGACCTTAAATATTTTATTGAAAACAGTGCCAGATCGTATTGAAACGATTTTGCCGGGCATGATTATATTACATACGTTGATAAAATATTTTAAAAGCGAAACGATTGTGGTTAGCAAATCGGGCGTGCGCGAAGGATATTTATATCAAAATATAATTCCGAAAAAGAAAACTTCCGCCAAATCGATTCAAACTAACAAAGCAAAAGGTCAAGCCGTTGGAGCACCAGCAAGTCAACCAACTGCTGTGGCAAAAGTTCGTAAAACGCCGAAAGCCCCTAAAATGCCTCGAGTGCCAAAAATAGCAAAAGAAATGGCAGACAAAACGAATCAGGAAAAAATAGAGCCGGAAAAAAATGTTGTAGAGGTACAAGATGGGCAATCAAAAGAATCCTGATATCAGTTATACACAAAACCGTGAGTTATCCTGGCTGAATTTTAATGAACGTGTTTTAGATGAGGCTGCCGATGAACAGGTACCCCTATATGAACGGTTGAAGTTTGTGGCGATTTTTACGAATAATCTTGATGAGTTTTTTATGATTCGGGTGGGCAGCTTATTTGATTTAACTTTACTCAAAAAGGAAAATCGTGATAATAAGAGTTTGCTTACAGCCAAGGAACAATTAGATAGAATCTTTGCGGCAGCAGAAAAGCTGTATACGAAACGAGATATTGTTTTTGCCACGATTGAAGAACAATTGCGTACAGCCAATATTGAAAGACTAAAAATGAATCAATTGACGACGGATGAACAATCTGAGATGGAAAAATATTTTGAAAATTATATTGCTCCCTTATTGTCACCGCAAATTATTGATTTTCAACATCCCTTTCCTCATTTAAGCAATCAGCTGCTGCATATTGCTGTACTTTTAAAGCATAATCGGAAGGTGACATTAGGAATTATTCCGGTGCCGGTTTCACTGCCAAAATTGATTTTTTTGCCAGGTGAAAAAACCCGCTACATATTAGTGTCAGAAATTATGCTGGCTTATGTAGCGAAGATATTTGATATGTATTCTGTTATTGATAAGTCGGTTATTTGTGTGACACGCAATGCTGATATCAGTCCTGATGATGAAGCAAGTGAAGTAGGCGAGGATTATCTGCATCATGTCAAAAAAACGCTGAAAAAACGTCTGCGGCTTGAACCTGTCCGTTTAGAAATGGAAACGATGGGAGATTCCCTGATGATTACGTATCTTTGTAACAGGCTTCATATTGATCCAACCCAAATCTATAAGACCAAGACGCCGATTAGCTTATCCTATGTGTTTTCTTTAGGGGATAAATTTACCTATCAGCAGCAACAGGATTTGCAGTATAAAAAATTCAAGCCAAGTCCTTTTTGTGAGGTTGATGTTAATACTCGTATGTTAGATTATGTCTTGCATAAAGATGTTTTACTTACATTTCCATATCAAAATTTTGATTTGTTTTTGCGCTTGATTAAAGAAGCAGCCTATGATGAAAAAGTCGTTTCCATCAAAATCACGATTTATCGAATGGGCAATCATAAGGCGAAATTGATGAATTATTTGATTATTGCGGCTGAAATGGGCAAAGAGGTTACCGTCGTGATGGAAGTTCGAGCTAGGTTTGATGAGCAGAACAACATGAATTGGGCTGAAAATCTGAGTGAAGCAGGCTGCAATATCCTTTATGGATTCAAGGGTTATAAGATTCATTCTAAAATTTGTCTAATTACACGTTATGAAGCAGAAAAAGTACAATATATTACCCAGATCGGTACGGGAAACTATAATGCACAGACCGCTGCGATCTATACGGATCTTGCCCTGATTACGACCAATCAGGAAATTGGCAAAGATGCGGTAACTTTCTTTAAAAACATGTGTATTGCTAATTTGAACGGTAATTATGATACCTTGCTCGTTGCACCAGTGAACTTGAAACAGCAGATTGTCGAATTGATCGGACAGGAAATGCACAAAGCACAATTGGGTAAAAAAAGTGGCATTTTGCTTAAAATGAATTCCCTAACAGATCGTGATCTCATTGATCAATTAGTTTTGGCGGCACAAGCTGGCGTGAAAGTTAAATTGATTGTAAGAGGAATTTGCTGTTTGCTGCCGAATGTCTTAGGTAAGACGGAAAATATTACAGTGATTAGTATTGTCGGACGGTTTTTAGAACATTCCAGGATTTTTTGTTTTGGCGTTGGGGTAAATATGCAAATGTACATATCCTCAGCAGATTTAATGACACGTAATACAGAACATCGCGTTGAAATTGCCTGCCCAATTTTTGACAAGCCGGTGAAACAAAAAATTTATGCAACACTTAAAATTATGTTAATGGACAATGTAAAAGGGCGACAGCTACAAAATGATGGCACTTATAGAAAACGAATGGGACATGCAAAACGAATCGACAGCCAGCAATATTTTATTGATTCGTTCAGTGTATCGCTTGCCGCTGCCAACAAACTGTAAAATTAAAAATCATTATTTTTAGCTGCATCGCGAAGAAAAGCCTATCCTGTTATCATTGATGTATACAGGATAGGCTTTTCCACTATTTTTTATGCTTGGTAAATTTTGAGAATGGATGAGGTGCTGAAATGGAAGCTGATTTTAATCCACTAAGTTTTTACGAACAAGAACAGCTGGTCTTGATCGAACAATGGAAAAAAGAGTCTCCTGGCATGGCAAATCATGTTACGAGCACTGTTTTAAAACCGGTAACTTGGATTGTTGAAAAAATGATTCCGCAAGCTGCTATCAAAGGGGCTTTAGATTTTGCAAACCTTATTGGTAAATTATTAGCGGATGAAAGTGATCTGAAAAGGGATGCCTGTGTACGCAGTATTTCAGAGCTTAAACAAAAAGATCTTGCCTTGTCTGATCGACTGGCGAATCAGGTCCATAACTGGGGGATTGGCATGGCAGGTGGTGAAGGTGGCTTGACCGGAGCTGTCGGTGCCATAGGAATAGCCGCGGATGTACCAGCTATTATCACGCTGGCACTTAGAACAATCCATAAAATAGGTTTGTGTTATGGATATGAAGCGAAAACAAAAGGCGATCAGGAGTTTATTTTCGGAATCATGTCAGCTTCGGGATCAAATTCGATTCAGGAAAAACAAACGGCTCTCGCGTTGCTGCGGAACATCCAAATTCATGTTATGAATAACACATTCGATCAATTGGTTAAGCAGCAGTTTGGTGGGCAAACGACTCTTCTTACTACGAAAGTTTTAGCGAATCAATTGGGAATTAATTTGACAAAGCGGAAAGCCTTACAGATCATTCCGGCACTGGGGGCTTTAGTGGGGGCTTCTGTCAATGGCTGGTATATCAAAGAAGTTGGCTGGGCTGCAAGACGATCTTACCAAGAAAAATGGCTGATTGATAATCATAAGATTCATGAGGTTCAAGATGGAGTGCATTAAAACGTACGATTACATGGAGAAGGCATGCCGCTTTATGGGCGTGCCTTTTTTGGATTCAGGAGCTATTTTGTAAGAAATGGATACTCCAGTGTAAGGTGAATATTCGATCATTTGAACCTACAAAAAGATTGTTGGTAAAAATTCCAGCAATAGCAAGGGTAAAAAAGATCTTTTTGTAATTGGCATAGGACTTGCATATATTTAAGAGCGTAGACCAAGTTTTATAAAATGGAGGTGAGAAAGATGCAAGAAAAAGTTACGATTTTATGTTGTTGTGGAGCTGGAATTTGCACTTCTAATTATTTAAAAGAAGAAATCGAAGATCGAATTAAAGCAGAGGGACTCAAACAGGTGAAAGTGAATCTTTGCCGAGTAAGTGATTTGGAAGAAGCCATTAATGATGCCGATCTGCTTGTGACAACGGTAGAAATCAAATCAAGCTATGACATTCCGATGATCAGAGCCTTAGGGATTATGCTCGACGATAAAGCAGCAAAAAAAGCCCTAGATGAAATTGTTGATACGGTAAATAAGATAAAACAGGCATAAGGAGTCCGGGGGTGTTG
>Ga0302173_10001645_pt1 | contig 11119 bp, 11 predicted proteins | sample I_Fen_N3_1_FD_198785 | JGI IMG/M metagenome (GOLD analysis project Ga0302173, IMG submission 198785) | Peat permafrost microbial communities from Stordalen Mire near Abisko, Sweden - I_Fen_N3_1 | ecosystem: Environmental > Terrestrial > Soil > Wetlands > Permafrost | place: Sweden: Abisko... | reverse complement strand
CAGCTTCTGTCCTTAAAAATAATTCAGCAGCCTCTTCTGCCCATGATTCATCCCCCATCATTCTTTCCTTATGATATTCTGGATCCCATTCCCAATATCCTTTATACTCTCCATCTTCTACTTTATTGTAAAGTTCCATAACCTCGTCAACTAACTCAATATCATCATTTTCTTTTTGAAAATTTAAGTCACTTTTTACTTTTTCTAATGTTCTAGATTTTTCTAATATTACTTCATCAATAAAATCTAAATAATCCTGTCTCTGTGAACTATCTTTTTCTAATGCAAGTTTAACAATAAAATTTTTAAAATCATTAATATCAAATTCCTCTATACGCTCTAGTATTTCAATTATATAGTCTTCATAACATAATCTAGACATACTCTACTTCCTTTACATTTAGGCACTATCAAAAAAATAAAAAGTCAGTATGCTAGTCTATTTTGCGTCATACTGCGTCGCTAAGTCTCACTAATAGACTCGCTATGAGCAAGCCTCAGCTCCTTGTCTGACACAAAATATACGTCGCATCTTTGACTTGTTATTTTCTTTCTAGTGCCTTATTCAAAATTAATTTCTAATCCATGTGCTATGTATAAACTTTAATTAAATGATGAATTATAATATGCTCTAACAATTGTAGGTAACGGCTCATAATATGCACTGGAATTATAATTATCAATAGTATCTCAAATTTCAGCATTATATACTCGTATTAAACCATTAATGTAATCCTCATTTGGTTCTAATGTATTTACTATCAGCCTCTTATATACTTTTCCCATTTGGGTTTCAGTTGGAGCTTTTTCAACTAATTCCTTGTCTACATCTAATATATCAAAATCACCTTTTTTTAAGTCATATTCTGTGATCCAATCATCTACTACTTTAAGTGGGTTTTCACAGTGTAGTACACTTGCCAGGCTAATTTTCTTTGCAAGTTCATCATAGCCAATTGCATTAACCACATCTCTATTTCTTGTATGCAAGGTTCTAGCTACTCTTTCAATCATATAACACATAAAATATAAATCGTCTTCTTTGATTTCCTCATCTTTAAAAAACACATTCATCATAAAGAATAACTCCTTTCATACTTCAAGCTTTACAATGCTTTATCATTACAAAATACCATTTGATGAGTTGGATATTTAAATTTTACTAACACCCAAAATGCTTCTTTTGAAATTTCTCCTTCTATATACGCTTCTATATAATCCCAAATTGTATCATCTGCCATTGGACCTTCTACTATATCATAACCATGGCTAATTCCTCTTCTGCAAGAAACAATAAAATTTAACCATTCATCTGTCATTTTTTCAAATCTAAGTATTTTTAATTCACTATTATGAATATAAGAATATATATTAACAATATGATTTGCTTTCTTCGATAAAGCCCATCGTTTAGATTGTTTCTCAATATTAGTAGAATAAAAACCATACCCAAAATCTTTGTAAAATCCACTGATTGATACTTGTGGCTTTTCTACTACTATACTACTGCCATGAAATAACTATATATTATTTTCCATAGTGTCCTCCAATCTATATCTATTTGATTATACTTCCCCTTTACCTATAACACATTCATATATTAGGCTTTTTTTGTATTTGAATATTATTGAAATATATTTTTAAAAAGAGACTAATAGGGATTTATTTTATTTCGATAGACTTTTTATATTTAAATTGTATTTTTACCATTTATAAATTGAGTAACTAATTAAGACCTTAGACACTAATAAATCACATTAATTGCTGATTTTTATGCTACATTCATTATTTTATCAAAAAATGAACTCTCTGAATACTGATTTAACTCTTCTTTTCCTTTATTCATTATTAAAATTTATTTTATTACTTTTAATAATCTCATATAACTTTCCATTGTAGTTTATAATTTCATCTTCTAAAATATAACTAATTCTAAAATCTTCTTCTACTTAAAGAACCTGCTATTGCATTTTATAGAGATGCGAATATACAAGATAAAAATAAAATAAACGCTCTAGAGAATTTAATTGATATAATTGACTCAGTTAATACTGCTAATACTTTTTGTTTTAAGCAATCACTTTATAGGCTATAATATCAATTAAGTACCAATTAATATATCTCAAAAAAGTTAAAATTAATATAAAAATTATACAGGAAAGAAGGTGTGTTAATGCTAAAGAGAATTCAAATAGGAGCTTCTGATTTTAAAGAATTAATAGAAGGCAATAACTATTTTGTTGATAAGAGTTTATTAATAAAGGAATTCATAGAAAACGGAGCAAAAATTATTTTAACACCTAGACCAAGAAGATTTGGAAAAACTTTAAATTTAAGTATGCTTAAATACTTTTTTGATATACGAACAAAGAAAGAAAACCGCCCTCTATTTAATGGTTTAAAAATTGAAAATGAAAAAGAAATAATGAATCTCCAAGGAGAATATCCAGTTATTTTTATTACTTTTAAAAACGAGAAATATCTCACTTATGAAGATTTTAAAGATGGAATTACATTCCTTATGTCTACTTTGTACAAAGAACATGATTATTTACTTGAAAGTGATAAATTATCATCAATAGATAAAAAAGATTTTACAGACATAGTAGAAAAAAAAGTATCTATTGCATCTTTATGTAATGGAATCAGTACTCTTATGGAATATATGTATAAGCATTATGGAAAAAAAGTGATGTTATTCATAGATGAATATGATGTACCTATTCAAGAAGGTTATTTAAGAGGCTATTATAATGAAATGATAGTTTTGATCCGAAACTTATTAACTTCTGCTCTAAAAGATAATCAATATGTTGAAAAGTCACTTATTACTGGTATTCTAAGAGTTGCAAAAGAAAGTATTTTCTCTGGTCTTAATAACTTAGAAGTAAATACAATTTTAAGATATAGTTTTAATGATAAATTTGGATTTACAGAAAATGAAATTGATGAACTTTCAAAATATTACAATTGTATAGATAATCTAGACAGCATTAAAGAATGGTATAACGGCTATATTTTTGGTGGTGAAATAATATATAACCCATGGTCTGTCTTAAATTATATAAAAAGTATGAAGGAAGGCTTTATGCCCTACTGGATTAATAGCAGTAGTAATGATCTTATAAAAAGACTTCTCATCAAAGGGGATAGAGAAATAAAACTGGATTTGGAAACCCTTATTGAAGGTAAAACTATATATAAAAGAATAGATGACACCATAGTTATGTCAGAGATTGATGATTCTAATGAAAATATTTGGAGTTTCTTATTAATGAGTGGATATTTAAAATCTGTAAAAACAGACCTTAAAGAAGGTATTTTAAGCTGTGAACTTAAAATTCCTAATAAAGAAGTATTATTTTTTTATAAGCGCCTAATTGAAAAATGGTTTCAGGATACAATGAGTAATCAAAAATATGAAATAATGCTAAACATGCTTACCTTAGGAGAAATTGAAATTTTTGCAGGCTTGTTTCAGCAGTTTGTAATTAGTAATTTAAGTTACTTCGATGTCTCAGGAACAGAACCTGAAAGAGTTTATCATGCTTTTGTACTTGGAATGCTTATTTCCCTTTCAGAAAAATACGAAGTTAAATCCAACAAGGAAAGTGGCTATGGTAGATATGATGTTATGCTTATTCCAAAAGATGCATCTAAAATAGGAATTGTTATGGAGTTTAAGAAAATTGATGATTTCTTAAAAACTACTATAGATGAAGGAACTATCGCTGCCCTGAAACAAATAGAAGATATGAAATATTCTCAAGAGTTAATTGATAGAGATGTAAAAAATATAATAAAGCTTGCCATTGTTTTTAAAGGCAAGGAAATTAAAATTACTGAAGGCATTTAGATCTCTTTGATTTTTATTTATAACATATTTGATATTTATTGAATTTTCTATATGATATAGCAACTAAATATGAATTCTAAATTTATGTGAGGATTTATATTTAGTTGTTATATTTTTATATAAATATAGTTTTAAAGGTATCTATATTTATATAAACATACTTTTATATTTTTATAGATATATAGAAAAATATATAAATATTTATAGGAAACATGGGGATTTGAAAGTAACAACGCTCTCTTTTAATATTTCATTTTCTTTATTAAATTTCCTAAAGTCAAATACACGAAGATATCCTTCTGAATATGATTTTTTCTATATTTTATTATTATTTATAACATTCTTTATTTTTATAAGAAATATTTTTTTCTAATACACAACTTTGTATTTACTTGACCTACTTCCTTTATTATTATATTATGCATCCCAACTTCTACAGTTTCACTAACTCTAAAGTTTCCATAAAACCTATTGTATACATAAATAATTTCTATGTATACAATTTCAGTAAGCCATTTCTGTTTTATTTTCATATCTTCTTAATTACATACGTTAACAAATATATTTCCTTTCTACTTCATTGACTATAACATAATATAATTTAATGTATAATTTGGCTTAACCACTAATTTTTAATGTATTTATTCTTAACTTACAAAAAATAATTATATTTATTTTTTTAAATACCCCTTTACTTTTTTATAGAAAGCGATTACTATAAAACTATAAAGTAAGGAGGAATTAAATTATGTATGATGTTAATTTATTAAAAAACAGTTTTACTGAAGTATTTAAAAAGGATTCTGAAAGTGTTTTCTTTTCACCAGGGAGAGTTAATTTAATTGGTGAACATACTGACTATAATGGTGGTAATGTTTTTCCTTGTGCTCTAACTATTGGTACTTATGCTGTAGTTGCTAAAAGAGATGACAAGAAGGTTTTAGTTCATTCTTTAAATTTTAAAGATTTAGAAGTTATAGAATTTTCTTTAGATAATATGGTTAATGAAAAAGCACATGATTGGGCTAATTATCCTAAGGGAGTAATTAAAACGTTTGAAGATCATGGTTATAATATTCCAAGTGGTTTTGAAATAATTTTCTATGGTAATATTCCTAATGGTTCTGGATTATCATCTTCTGCTTCATTAGAAGTTTTAATGGGTACTATATTAAATGAATCTTTTAATTTAAACATTGATATGGTTGATATAGTTAAAATGTGTCAAGAAGCTGAAAATAAATTCATAGGTGTAAATTGTGGAATAATGGATCAATTTGCTATTGGAATGGGGAAAGAAGGTTGTGCAATACTTTTAGATTGTAATACTTTAAAATACTCATACAGCAAATTAGATCTTAATGGTTATAAAATAGTAATTGGAAATACAAATAAAAAGAGGGGTCTCGCTGACTCTAAATATAATGAGAGACGTAGTGAATGTGAAGATGCCTTAGCTAAAATACAAACAGTTAAAAATATTACAGCTTTAGGTGAACTTACTGAAGAAGAATTTGAAGAAGTGAAAGATTGCATTGGTGATCCAATAAAAACTAATAGAGCTAAACATGCAGTTTATGAAAACCAAAGAACTTTAAAGGCTGTAAAAGCACTAGAAGAAAATGATTTAGAACTATTTGGTAAGCTTATGAATGCTTCTCATGTTTCTTTAAGAGATGATTACGAAGTTACTGGAACAGAATTAGATACTTTAGTTGAATTAGCTTGGGAAATTGAAGGTGTAGTTGGTGCACGTATGACTGGAGCAGGCTTTGGTGGATGTACCGTTAGTATTGTAAAAGATGAATGTGTAGATAATTTTAAAGAAACTATCAGAGTTAAGTATAAAGAAAAAATAGGCTATGAACCAGATTTCTACGTAGTTAGTACTTCTAATGGAACAAGAAAGATTAGTTAGCCGTTAATGCCATTTAGGGTACCTTGTGGGAAGTTAACAATTAACAGTTATTAAAGAAAACCAGAGGTTTTCTTTAATAATATTACTTTTCAAGTTATAATTATAAAAAAATATATTCTAAGATTAACAATGTACAATAGACTGTTAACAATGGTAGTTTATAATTTTCAAATCATGTAATGATTTGTTCCTAAATTGTTAACTGTTAACTGTGAATTGTTAACTGAATTAAGGGAGATGTTAATATGTCAATATTAGTTTGTGGTGGTGCTGGTTATATAGGTTCTCATACAGTATATGAGCTTATTAAACAAAATAAGGAAGTTGTAATAGTTGATAATTTACAATCTGGTCATTTAAAAGCTGTACATCCAGAAGCAAAATTTTATAAAGGTGATATAAGAGATGCTGAATTTTTAGATAAAGTTTTTACTGAAAATAATATTGAAGCTATAATACATTTTGCTGCTAATTCCTTAGTTGGAGAAAGTATGGAAAAACCTCTATTATATTTCAATAATAATGTATACGGAATGCAAATTTTACTTGAAAGTATGGTAAAGCATAATATTAAAAATATAGTTTTCTCTTCAACTGCTGCCGTATATGGCGAACCTAAAAAAATTCCTATTCTTGAAGATGATGAAACAAATCCAACTAATACTTATGGCGAAACAAAGTTAACTATGGAAAAAATGATGAAATGGGTTAACAAAGCTTATGGAATAACTTTTGTTTCTTTAAGATACTTTAATGCCTCTGGTGCTATTTTAGACGGAAGTATCGGTGAAGATCATTTTCCTGAAAGTCATTTAATACCATTAATTCTTCAAGTTCCATTAAAGAAGAGAGATGCTATAACTGTTTTTGGTGAAGATTATGAAACTCCAGATGGTACATGTATTAGAGATTATATTCATGTGCTTGATTTAGCAGATGCACATATAAAAGCTGTTGAATATTTACAAAAAGGTAATGAAAGTAATATTTTCAACCTTGGTAATGGTGTTGGCTTTAGTGTTAAGGAAATGATTGATTCTGCAAAAGAAGTTACTAATGAAGATATTAAAGTTGTCATTGGCGAAAGACGTGCTGGAGATCCTGCAAAATTAATTGCTTCAAATGAAAAGGCAAAGAAAATATTAGGTTGGGAGCCTAAATATACTGATGTAAAAGATGTAATCGGCACTGCTTGGGGATGGCATAAAAATCATCCAGATGGTTACGGAAATCGTAAATAAGGGGGATTTAAAATGATAAACTATGAAATAAACAGACTTATAAATTTTGCTATGCAGCAAAAACTTATAACTGAAGAAGATAAAATATATGCTACTAACATGCTTCTTGGAACTCTTAAACTAAATGAATTTGATCCTTCAGAAGTTAATGAAACCTTAGAAACTCCAACACCTATTTTAGAAAACATATTAGATTATGCTGCTGAGCAAAATTTAATAGAAAACACTGTAACTGAAAGGGATTTATTTGATACTTTAATAATGAATTGTGTTATGCCTAGACCTTCTGAGGTTATAAGCAACTTTAACGAATTATATAAAGAATCTAAAGAAACAGCAACTGAGTATTATTATAATTTGAGCATAGCTTCTAATTATATAAGAAAAGATAGAATTGATAACAATATAGTTTGGAAGTCAGCTACAGAATTTGGTGATTTAGATATAACAATAAACTTATCAAAACCAGAAAAAGATCCTAGAGATATAGCAAAAGCTAAATTAATTAAATCAAGTTCATACCCTAAATGTTTGCTATGCAAAGAAAATGAAGGCTTTTATGGACATATAAATCATCCAGCTAGACAAACTCATAGAATTATACCTTTAGATTTTACTGAAGGGCAAAAGTATTTCTTGCAATACTCTCCTTATACTTATTATAATGAGCATTGCATAATTTTTAATGATAAGCATATACCTATGAAAATAAATAAAGCTACTTTTAAAAATCTATTAATATTTACAGATATATTACCTCATTATTTTGCTGGATCTAATGCGGATTTACCTATAGTTGGAGGCTCTATACTTTCTCATGATCATTATCAAGGTGGTCATTATACCTTTGCTATGGCAGAGGCTCCTATAGATAAAAAATATACTGTATCTGGCTACGAAGATATTGAAGTAAGTAGAATTAAATGGCCTATGTCGGTTGTTAGACTTTCAAGTAATACACAAGAGAAATTATTAGAATTGGCAGATCATATATTAACATCTTGGAGAAGTTATTCTGATGAATCAGTAGATATACTAAGTCATTCAGGTGATGAACCACATAACACTATAACTCCTATTGCAAGAAAGAGAAATGACAAATATGAGCTTGATTTGGTACTGCGAAATAATAGAACTAGCACTGAACATCCTTTTGGTATTTTCCATCCTCATGATGAAGTTCATCATATAAAGAAAGAAAATATAGGGCTTATAGAGGTTATGGGACTTGCAGTTCTTCCAGCTAGATTAAAAGAAGAATTAAATATCTTAAAAGAGTGTTTAATTAATAAAGTAACTGATGTTTCTGATAATGAGACTGTAGCAATACATGCTGATTGGTATAAATATCTTTTAGAGAAACATTCAAATATATCTGAAGAAAATGCTTACAATATATTGCAAGATGAAGTTGGGCTTAAATTCTTAACAGTATTGTGTCATGCAGGTGTTTTCAAGAGAGATAAAACTGGCCTCGCAGCTTTTGATACATTTATAAATACATTATAAGGTGGAGTAATTATGAAATTAACTATAGTAGAAGTGGCTAAAAAAGCAAATGTATCCGTTGCAACAGTTTCAAGGGTAATGAACGGAAATTACCCTGTTAAAGCTGAAACAAAAAAAAGAGTATTGGAAGTAATCCAGGAGCTTAACTATATTCCCAATATGCAAGCACGTGAACTTACGCAAAAAAGGTCAGCTACTATAGGTGTTGTAGTTCCTAGTATTAATAATATGTTCTTTCCAGAAGTAATAACTGGAATTGAAAATAGCTTAAAGCTTAATTCTTTATCTTTGGTTTTGGCTTGCAGTAACAATGATAAAGAAGATGAAAAACTATGTGTTAATAACTTATTATCTAGAAATGTATCTGGAATAATAGTTATTGATCCTAATACAGATAACATTAAGTCTAAGTTTTATACTAATATTTCAAAAGAAACTCCATTTGTTTTTGTAAATGGTCATTCAGTATCTTCCAATATTTCATCAGTTGTAAATGATGAAGCTATGGGTGCAGGTATGGCTTTAAATTATCTTTTAGAAAATAATCATAAAGATATATTATTTGTTAGAGGAAAAGATAGTTATTCTTATGATATAAAAGAAAATGTATATACAAAAACAATGGAAAAGTTAAATTGTTTTAAACCAGAAAATATTATTAACATAGGAAACGGAAATAGTAGTGAAACCGTTGATAATACTATTAATATATTTCTTGATATATTAAAGAATTCTTCCTCAACTGCTGTTTTTGCTTGTAATGATCTTATGGCTGTAGGTGTGCTTAATGCTTGCAAAAAGTTAAATATAGACGTACCAAATGATCTATCTATTATAGGATATGATAATATTGATCTTGGTAAATTTGTTGAACCAAAATTAACTACTATAGATCAAAACATGTTTCTTCTAGGAACTAATGCAGCAACCTTATTACTAGAAAAAATAGAATTTGATAATTCTTATAGTAAAAGAATTATACTTGTTAATTCTTTAATTGAACGTGATACTGTAGCTCCTTTAAATGAAGTGTAACAGAAATTACAATAATAACTTCTGTTACTTAACTCCTTTATATGTATAAAGCAAAAGTAGGCAGTCTTATTCTCTATGATTAAGACTGCCTATCTTAGTATAAAATGTTATAATGTGCAACAGCAATATTATTTCATCTCTCATTTAGATCAAATTTTATACTTTGCTCTATAAATAATAAAATCTCTTCTGTAAACTTTAATCCATCTTTTACATCTTCATCCTCTGCTATTAATGGATCTTCTGCTGGGTATCTTGTTTCTATATAATATCCATTTAAAAATGCACAATCCTTGATAAATTTTCTAAATTCAATATCATAATTACTTGCTTTCTTACAAAGTTTTATTAGACTATGTCCATCTTGAAGCAATCCTGTTTTGTATATTAAATAACCTTTTAAATACTTTTCTACTGACTGTTGAAGATGAAATAATACCAAACCATAATCTCCACCATATTCATAAAGAATTTCTGCTCCCTTGAAATCTTTCTTAGCAATTTCTATCCATTCGTTATATTTAACTGTATCAACCATAAATACAAACTCCTTTTCTATCTATTAATGATGCAAAAGTTGCAGTATCTTCCTTATATTTTTCATATTCAGCCTGTCTATATAATATAAAATCAACATCTCTTTCATATTCTATATTTATTAACATATCCATCAATATTTCTTTTTTATTTTCATAGTTAAATATTATACATAAATCAATATCACTATTCTTCTTAGCACATCCTGCTGCACAGGAACCAAATAAAATTATTTTAACTGGATTATACCTACTCACTATTTGTTCTTTAATTTTCTCAATTTCATCACTAAAAGGTATCATAACTGTCACCTCACTGTTTCATTGTAAATAACTAGAATTATCTTCTTACCTTTATTATATACCAATCTCTCTTTTCTTAATACAATTAAAAAATTCTAAGCCTACGTCTTATCCAGCCTATAATATTCGCAAATGTTGATTTACAATTAGCTATTTTGAAATAATTACACCAACCTCTAAGTATTGGATTGAGTTTCCATACCATGTACTCTAAATTAAGGCCAGAGTTTCTTGGTGTTAATCTCTTAATCTTATCTTTTAGTTTCTCAATTCTTTTTTTAGAGAATGTACTATCTAAATATCAAACTGGTAAGGTAGTTATAGTTCTTGATAATGCAAGAGTTAATACAGCCATTCTTAGAGGAAAATAAATCTAGATTGACTCTTGTTTTTTTACCACCATATAGTCCAAACCTTAACTTGATAGATGGGTTATGGGGATAGCTTAAATCTAATGTGGTTAATAATGTATTTTACTCCAAAGTAGATGAAATTCGTATTGCTGTTAATTCATTTCTTGACACTATAAATAAAGTTCCACAACAAATAATAGACAGGCTTTGTATCAAGTTATAAAATCTTTATCACAACTTATATGGCTCAACACCAAAAACTGTGCTTGACATAAAATTACCATTAAAAAAGCATCCAAATTCCTGTATTCTATAAGTGACAAAACCAATAGAAATTAGAGGGAAAATGAATGCACTTACAGGATATC
>Ga0302173_10001644_pt1 | contig 11121 bp, 12 predicted proteins | sample I_Fen_N3_1_FD_198785 | JGI IMG/M metagenome (GOLD analysis project Ga0302173, IMG submission 198785) | Peat permafrost microbial communities from Stordalen Mire near Abisko, Sweden - I_Fen_N3_1 | ecosystem: Environmental > Terrestrial > Soil > Wetlands > Permafrost | place: Sweden: Abisko... | reverse complement strand
ATTTCGGTAGTTCCTCCCCCAATATCCACAATAATATTACCCTGAGGCAGCATAACATCTATGCCCATCCCTATAGCGGCCGCCATAGGCTCATGAATCAGGAATACTTCTTTACCATTTACACGTTCGCACGACTCTTTTACCGCTCGCATCTCAACCTCGGTAATACCGCTGGGAATACAAACCACCATTCGCAAAGAAGGCTTAAAAAGATTTTTTTTAATTTCCGGTATATTATTGATAAACCAGTTAATCATTTTTTCCGAAGCATCAAAATCTGCAATTACACCATCTTTCAGCGGTCGGATTGTTTTAATATTTTCGTGTGTTTTACCCTGCATTAAACTGGCCTCTTTGCCTACAGCAATAATTTTTCCGTTTCTTATATCTCTTGCCACAATCGATGGACTATCTACTACAATTTTTCCGTCATAAATTATTAAAGTATTCGCTGTTCCCAAATCCATAGCTATTTCCACTATCATAAAATCAAATAAGCCCATAATATAGTTTTGTTTAAGAACGCCTGTTATTGCTCTTTTATTCTCTGTAAACAGCATAATGCAGATACTTTAGCAAAAATTAACAACAAGTAAAAACGTTTTCCTGTTAAAACTTCAACTTAAAAACTTCTTTAATTCTAAGTTTAAATCAGTTCTGTTAAAATTACTATTCATTAGATTCAAAAAAAAATATTTAATCTTATGCCTCATGAATACCTACAAATTATGCAACTATAATTTATTTTCCTGTAATGAATAACAGCAACCTCTACGCTAAATTTGTAAAATACACGCCTTAAAAAAGTAAGCTTTACTATCCTTTTAATAGAAAAAGACATAAAAGCTCCAGTCAATACAAAAAGTTTAATTTTAAAAAATAGCGTTATGGAAAAGCAAAACAGCAACGAATACGGTCAGACAGACCCTGATTTTATTGATCAAAATACGCTAGTGGACGGAAACAGCATTCAAAGCGACGATCAATATAAACGAACTATTAATACGGAACCAATCCCGGAATTTGTAGAAGGTGATCCTGATTATATCGACCAGGAAACCCTTGTTGATAACGACAATTACGCCAGAGACGAGGATCCGTACCGATATGAGGAAAAATTTACAGAAGATCTGAATACAGAAATTAATATTGAAAACAACACCGCTGTCAAATCAGAAGAGACAGAAGATGAGGATAAAGCCCTCAATAAAGATGCTTCTGTCAGCAACAATAACAAACAGGATGATCTTAATAAAGACGATGAATAATCGGATTATTAAAAATTAAAACTACAAAATGGCATAACTATCGTATGCCATTTTTTGTATTTAAAAACAACAAACCTTCCCTGCCGGTTCTATTTTTTTCTGCAATTTGTCCTTTTCTAAAACTATTTAGAAAGTTTAAAATCCTTACATTTACCCGCTGGTCAATCAAATTACGTTGCACAAACAATCAATTCAGGTAACGTTAAGCCAATTAATTTTAAGCAGTCAAGATGGAAAAACATACTGTATCAGTAGCATCGTTACCCTTAGATGATAATACAATATCGAATACGAAAATAAAGAAAGCTGATTTGTTACCCGATCCTGAATCCCGTCTGGATTCTATGGAAATGAAAGAAAAACCTCTGATGGATTCCAGTATTCCGTTTAGAGATTTAACAAATACTGCAACTAAAAAAGAAAGTATTGCTCTGCTGATTGATAAACTGAATGTTGAAAATAGCCTTAGATATCAAAAAACTGTAGAAGATACGTATTGCAATGTATACTCTTATGACTATTGTTATTTTTCGAAAGTATATCTGCCAACGGTTTGGTGGAAAGAAGAATCTCTGGAAAAAGTTTTAAATGGTGAAGATGTAGAAGCTGTTTTTGAGCAAACGGTCGATCGCATTTATTCCAGCGCCATACACGATTGGTTCCCGAAATGGGGAGCGAGTTTTGGCTGGGAAAAAATAGCTACGGTTGATGAAATGCAGCATAAGGTAAATGCCAATGGCGGAATTGGAATCATTTGTGCCAAAAGAAGAGAAAAAGGTCTTTCCGGACATATTGTTCCCGTTGTTCCTGAAACTGATTTGCATAAAGCGTATCGTGAAAATGGAATTGTAGTATATCCGCTGCAATCCCAAGCCGGAAAACTGAATTACAATTACTTCGCTGAAGTTCGTAAAGACTGGTGGAATGATGAGTTATATTCCTCGTACGTGCTTTATTATCACGAATAAAAATACAATTAAGGGAATTGCTCCAGCATTCAAAAAAAAATATTGATTATCAGCCTGTTAACTACTTGCAAATACGATAATAAAAAACTACTTTTGCAACTTAGAAAAAACAAGAATAGCAAAAGTTGTGATTTGCCTATTCCCTTGCTTAAATTATTGATACAAAAGCAATTAATAACAACAGTAGTTTTATAAACTTATTATAAAAATTTACTTCTTAATTGATGTTTCAGTCGATAAAATTGCAAAAATTCTAAAATATAAGTTCCTGTATTTTTAAAAGTAAACGAAAAACTTTTATAATGGAGGCAACAATATGCGTAATCCGTTATAGGTTTCTTGTCTCTGATTGAAACGGATCGGATTTGTATTTCCTGATAAAAAATGACTTGAAAATTTAAAATAACCTTAAAAAAAGAAAGTAAGTATAAATGAAAGACAATCAGACAAAAAAATATTATTGGGGAATAGGATTGGAAAACGAAACCTACATGCAATTTGAAGAATCCCTAATAGTTTCTGGTGAATTTATACAAGAAAAAATTGGTTTTGAGAAATACAGTATCGATTATAGAAAATGTTACAAACCTGAAAGCTTAGCCCCTATTTTAAAGAAAGCTTTTGGTTTGAATGAAAACTATAAAGTGAGCAGAATGATGAACAGTCATTCGCTGGAAAAACTCGATATCAATTATCAGCACAAAATGTTATCTCCAATCAAACCATTAGTAGATACCGCAACTGGTGAAATGATTGCACAACCCACTGAGAATCCTGATTATCTGGGCAAATCGATCATGGAGCTTTTCCTTGAAGATCAGCCGTACAACATTCAGAGCATGATTACTCAGAGAAACAAAACGATGGGTTCTGTACATTTTGATGGTGATTCGATCGAATTTGTAACCAAATATTTCGAGAACAGAACTATTGGTGAATCGTGCAAAGAACTAAGAGCTACTAAAAAACTATTCCTTGACAAGATCAATGAATCGTCTGTATTAAACGGAAAATTAAACTTTCCGGATTACAACAACGGACTTAATATGTTTATGACCAATCAGGAAAATCTGGTTTTGTTTAATAACGGAACGTACCATTTTCATATTACTTTACCGTCATTGACTGAAGACAGCCGAATTGTAGATTATACTGAATTTGAAAGAACACACGCCAATGCCATTTATTTATTGCAATGGTTTGAACCTTTCTTTATTGCTACTCTTGGGAGTCCTGATATTATGGGCGTGATAAGTGATACTTACAGCCTGGACAAAAAGTTTACTCTGGGTTCTATGCGAAATGCAATGTCGCGCTACATAGGCGTGGGAACGTATAATAAAGCGATGCCAAAAGGTAAAATCCTGACTTATAATGTTGATGATTTTAGAAAATTACTAAAATTTGAAAAAGAAGAAAACATTTGGTGGAGAGATCAGATTGAAGCTGATATGGAATACGAAATGTTATCAGAAGTTGGTCTTGATTTTAATCAGGAAAAAATGTACCAAAGCGGTTTCGAATTCAGAAGTTTTGATGAGTTTCCGGCAGAATATTTAAACGATGTTCTTTTTGGAATTATCTTAATTTGTGAGCATTCTTTAAACCTTCCTGATGTTCAATGGGGACATGATAGCAAAGCCTGGAACAATCTTGTTTTTAAAACTTTAAAAATGGGTTATGCAACAGAAATTAATGAGGAAGAAAAACAGGAAGTTTTGGATTTATTGCAATTATTAAATCCTTCTGATGCTAATTACAATACATTAAAATCAGAATTTGAAGCCATCACCTTATTAGATGAGTTTTTCTTTAAAATCCTTTCGGTTTTACACGATATGTACAAAGACAACAATATTTGCCTTGATGCGATGTACGGACAAAAAACAAGTACTCCGCCTAAATGGGATAACTTTAATAAATACCAGACCGAAAAGCATTTACAGCAAATTGGCGCTTTCTGCGAAAACTAAAAGTTTACAAAGCTGATTTTCACAATATATCATAAAAAACATCCCATCAAGAAAATTTCTTTTTGGGATGTTTTACATTTAAATAGAGTGCATTATGCTACTTCTTCTACTTTTAAGATTTCCAGTTTTAGATTTCCTTTTTTAGCAGGCCATTCTACAACATTTCCTTCTTTATATCCTACCATTGCTATCCCTTCATCAGAAAGAATAGAAATTCTGTTTTTACTTACTTTGTTTTTTTCAGGACCTACAAATACAACCGTTTTTTCCTCATTGGTTGTACAATTTTTGTAAGTTACTCTTCGGTTTACAGAAACAATATCTTCCGGTAAATCTCTTCTTAGTACCTGTGTAGCTTTTTTAAGTTCATGAAGCAATAATACTTCTTCTTCTATTGTTACTTTTTTTCTTCTTACGTGATCTTTAATTAAATCGTATATTCCTGTTGTTAAAATGATATTTTGCGATTGTGACATAACTTTCTGTTTGCTCCATATTTTCATAGGTAAGATCATAACTCTTCATTGAATCGTTTATAGCTCTTTTGTAATTTTGATTGCAATGATATCCTATCCCAATGAAAATTGAAGATTAAATAAAATGAGCGGTCCGGATGAAAGAATCCCTGTCTAGAGTTTTGACAGGGCTTAATTAATAAACTCTTTCGAACTTTTTAAGAAAGTATCGTCATGCAAATACAATAACGTGCCCATAAGGCTCATCAAGTCATTATTTGTTAAATAAAAATTTGAAATAGTCATTGCTTTTAAATTGCATTTTAATTTTTCGCAAGTTACTTCATTTTTTTGAAAGGAAAAACACCAAAAAACATAATAAAACGTTAACATCAACCCTATTAAACACTTATCTAATCCTATACAATGACGGGACAAAGAAAAACTTTCCCTGTCCCGTTTTTAATTCATGATATAAGTAAAAAATTATCTCATTTTCTAATTACCCAATTGTCTAATTAATTTAAGGTATAATTTTATCGTTTTGTAACTGCGTAAACAATTCAAAAAACGAATCTTTAGTATCTTTATAAGTAACAAAGCCAAGTTTTCTACTCTTAGACATATCGGTCATTACTTCCAGAGGACGGCTTAAATCAAGATCTGTATGCCAGGCCGATGCCAATTGTCCTAAATCATCTTCTATTAATTGATGCTCATTTGCAATTGTTTTCCATATCTCCTCTTTTTTATTTAATTCTGTTTCAAGAGGCTGTATCGTTCCGTTATATCCTTCGAATTCAATATCAAACCATTCTGCTATTTTCGGCCACAGCCATTTCCATCTAAAAACATCTCCGTTGGTAACATTAAAAGCTTCGTTATGAGCTTCAGGATTTGTTGCTGCCCAAATGATCTGATCGGCCAGAACTTTTGCATCTGTTACATCAGAAACCCCGTTCCATTGTGCCTCAGAACCCGGCCAGATAAACGGCGTTCCTTCGGTTTTGCAAATGCTGGCATAAACGGCTAAGGTTGTCCCCATATTCATGGCGTTTCCAATCGTTTTACCAATTAGCGTGTGCGGTCTGTGTATGTTCCAGCTAAAACCGTCTCTCATTGCCGCTTGATATACTTCATCTTCCTGTGCATAATAAAAATTAGGCAGGTCTAATCGGGGTTGTTCTTCTCTCAATGGTGTTTCCGGTAAAGTACCTGTTGTAGCATAAGCATCAAAAGGCCCTAAATAATGTTTTAATCCCGTAACTAACGAAACATGTTTTATCAACTTTTTAGGAGATAATACGTTTAATAAATTTCGAACCATGGCGCTATTTACCCTGATATTTTCTTCTTCGGTATCATTTCGCATCCATGTTGTAAAAAAAACATGAGTTGGTGCAATTTCGCTTAAAGCGGAAACTAATGATTCAGTATGAAGTAAATCGGCAGCAATAGGTTGTAAACCTTTAATATCATTTTTCGGATTTCGGGAAAGTCCAAAAACGGTCCATCCTTTTTCTAGAAGTTTTATGGCCAGATTACTTCCTGCAATACCGGTTGCTCCTACTACTAAGGCAATATTTCTGGCTGTTTGCTGTATTGGTAATTGTTGAGAATTCATAAGTAATTTATTTTTTTCCAAAATTACTTCACAAACCTTGCTCAGAAAGATGACCTGAAACAATAAATTCGCTTGATCTAAATCAATTATTTGGGATCGAAAATGATATTCTTTTTAAGCCTGCTCAGCGTTTCAGGAGAAAGACCAAGATACGAAGCCAGTAAATTTTGAGGTATTCGTTTGATCAAATCAAGATTGTTTTCTATAATATGTCGGTACTTTTCTTCTGCCGTGTGGGTGTGCGAACTTATTAATCTTCGTTCTTTTGTAATTAAACTATTCTGGAAAAGCAATCGAAAATAGCGATCCATCACCGGAACTTGTATGGTTAGATTTTCGAAATCTTCTCTGGTAATCAGCAATACTTCCGAGTCTTCCATGGCATCGATGCTGTAAAAAGAAATTCCTCCACTAAAAAAGCTGCTCATGTCCGATGTCCACCAGCCTTCCGGCGAAAACTGATTAATATGTTCATTGCCTTTATCATCGACATTATACGCCTTTAAAAGTCCTTTTGAAACAAATGTCAAATAAGTACAAACATGCCCTTCAACCACCACAAATTGCTTTTTCTTTAATTTTTTAGGTTTAAAGAAAGTCTTTATCAATTCCTTTTCGGCCAGGGTCAAAGAAACTTTTTCTTCAAGATGTTTGAAAATTATATCGTACATTTTAAACTATTTTACTTTATGAATGATGAGGCATAACAAATGTATGCTATTTATTTTTTAACTTTCATCCTCTAAAAAAATAGAGAATTAAACTACCGTTTGGACACAAGTACAAAACAAACACGAAGTGCACAAATTTTAATTGGTTAATTTAGTTTGTGAAATGAATTAGTGTCAATTTGTACAATTTGTGTTTAAAATTGATTTATAGTATTTGTCCACACGGCAGGAGAATTAAGCCTGTTTTAATGCGTTGATTAGATTTTAAAGAGAAAAGAAATGCTATTAGATTTTAAAAATTTCCCGCAGCTTACAACAGAACGATTGATATTGAGAAACATTGAAAGTACTGATGCTGGGTTAATTCACAAACTGCGTTCTGATGAAGTTGTAAATCAATTTGTGGGCAGGGATAATTCGTCAACATTAGAAAAAGCAAAAGAGTTTATTCTGAAAATACAAAATATGGTCTCGAAAATGAAGGGCTTTATTGGATCATACGACTAAAAGAAAACAATGATTTAATGGGAACTGTTTGTTTGTGGAATTTTGATCCCGAAAATGAAATCGTTGAAATTGGATATGAAATGCTGCCTGAATTTCAAGGTAGGGGAATTATGAGCGAAGCCATCAAAGCAGTTACAGCCTATACTTTTGAAGAAATAAAAGCAAAGATAATTACGGCTTTTCCGTCAGCGGATAATGTCAATTCTGTAGCGATTCTAAAAAAGCTGAATTTCGAATTCGAAAACAAAAAGTATAATAATACGCATGAAAATGTAAACAATATTGTTACGTATACTTTACGAAATCATACCTTTATTTAAAAACCAGATCAGGTATAAATACCTATACGGCAATCAGTAAAATATCTTTATTTTTATGTTGCTTTTGTATTCATAACTAATATCATCAAAATGGCAACACCTTCTGACCACGGACCATCAAAAGAATTAAAAAATCGTGGAATTCCAGTTAAAGAAGGAATTCCAGTTAGAAATGCAGGAATTGTTCTTTTAAATGACTATATCATTATGCTGTTCAAAAGGTTAAATCTAGTTAAGGATAGCCATTTTGTAAGTGTAGAAGCTCAAAAGAAAGCTGTACAGTATTTACAATTTGTTGTTACCGGATTGACTCAAACAGAAGAAATTTATTTACCGTTAAATAAAGTACTGTGTGGTTTGCCTTTTACCGATAATGTTCCTGATACAATTGAAATTTCAGAACCAGACAAAATTCTTATACATGGACTACTAGAAGCTGCCATCTCTCATTGGTCTGTAATCGGCAACTCCTCTGTAGATGGTTTTAGAGACAATTGGCTTGTTCGGGACGGAATCCTTACCGACTTAGAAGAAAGATGGGAACTTACCGTCGACAAAAGAGCTTACGATATACTAATAAACAAATCTCCTTTTGCTTTTTCAATTATAAAATATCCGTGGATGAATAAACCTTTGCATGTTATTTGGCCTTATTAAAAACTATAAAAAACGTAAAACCTATGCCCTGGACTATTCTTGAAAAACTTTGGAAACGTACTGTAAATCCTGCCCTAATTCCTTCTACAGAGGAAACACAAAGCTGGAATGAGGAAATTAAAACCTTATACGAATTGGGTATTGGTATGGAAGACACACTACAGTTTTTATACTTCGAAAAACCTGATTTAGAAGCTTTTAAATCCTGGATTACTTATAAAAAGAGAAAAGAGAATACTGAAACTGATGATTTTACAGATAACGTACTCTCAAAAGAAGATCTCGAATTCTGGAATAAAAATGGTTATGTCGTTGTAAAGGATGCTGTTTCGAAAGCAGATTGCGAAGCAACCCAAAAAGCTATTTGGGATTTTTTAGAAATGGATCCCAATCAAAAAGAAAGCTGGTACAAGAGACACGAAAATCAAAAAGGATTGATGCTTAATTTCTCTGATCATGAAACTTTAAATAAAAACAGATTTTCGCCCAAAATAAAAAAAGCATACGAACAGCTTTACAACACAAACGATATCTATAAAACGATCGACAAAGTAAGTTTTAATCCGCCTGAAACTACTGAGTTTACTTTTTTAGGAAGTGCGCTTCATTGGGATACCAGCTTAAAACAACCTATTACATTTGGGCTTCAGGGGCTTCTCTATCTTACAGATTGCGGGGTTAATGATGGCGCTTTTCATTGTGTAGCGGGATTTCATAACCAAATAAATCATTGGCTGGACAACCTGGAACCTCATGAAAACCCAAGAGATAAAGCCCTTACAACATTAGAACCAAAACCTATTTTGGGTAATGCGGGCGATTTTATTATTTGGGATAATAGACTGCCGCATTGTGCAACGCCAAACAAAGGCAAAAGTCCCAGAATGGTGCAGTATCTTACGTATTTGCCTAATGATTATAATGCTTCGGGAGAATGGCTGTAAGCTGAAACATTAGCGTAACTGATTTAAAAATTTAATTAAAAAAAATCAAAAAACATCACATTTCTTCATGACAATTACCTGATAATAATACAATTGTGCGATATAAATTCTATAATACTATTGTTTTTGGAAGTTTCTACATTTGTTTATATTGATTTAAATAATGTATTATGACAACTTCAAATCACAAAAACAATATTTCGAGTGCAAGAACTTCAGAAAAAAAATCTGAGGTAAAGTCAACCTCATCAAGAAATAATGAAAAGACCACTATTGAAATCAAAAAAATCAGTCATAAAAAACCATAATTATTAATGCAATACATTTGAAATTACCCTTTTCTTATTACCTCAATCCCGATGTCCTTTTTCTGGCCAAAGATCTTTTGGGCAAAGTGCTTTTTACCCAAATTGATGGCGCGGTAACTGCAGGCGTTATCGTAGAAACCGAAGCTTATTTTGGTGTTCAGGATAAAGCATCGCATGCTTATGGCGGACGTCGTACAAACAGAACCGAAACACTTTATCAGCATGGAGGTATTTCGTATGTTTATTTGTGCTACGGAATTCACAATCTCTTTAATATTGTAAGTTCGGTCGAAGGCGAACCTCATGCGGTATTAATACGCGCCATTGAACCTCTTATAGGATTGGACATAATGGAAACCAGACGTAAAGTAGCTGCTTCAAAAGCTGCAATATCTTCAGGTCCCGGATCAGCCGCCAAAGCTTTGGGTATTGATCGTACCTTTAATGAAAAAGAGCTCACAGGCGAAGAAATCTGGATAGAAGATCATAATATTCGCTATACTCCTGATCAAATTGCAGCAGTGCCCCGCGTTGGTGTCGCATACGCGCAGGAAGATGCTCTCCTGCCCTGGCGTTTTTTTGTTACAGATAATAAATATGTAAGTAAACCAAACAAAATTTAATCTTAATTATAAATGTACTTCGCAATTTTATCAAAGCATCCAAAACTTTACAAAGATCGTATCTATTTAACAATCAATGTTATTTTTATTTTATCTTTATAATAAAATAAAAACATTAATGTATTAAGCCACAATAAAAGTTTCAAAAAAAAGTTTTTTTTCGATAACAAAATCACTAACTTGTTTAGAAATAGAGAATACTTTTTAGGTATTACTATTGTTTCTGGCAGGTAAATTCTATATTTTTTTTCTAACAAATTATAGCTATAGAAAACCTGAATTCATTTTTCTAACATCAAAAAAAACAGATTTATATGCGAGTATCAGTCATACGTAAAAACATAAAATTTACCCCGGATTCTAAAAGAGTTGTTGCAAGATATTTTATGAATGGCGAAGAGCGGACCAAACAAATGGTTTCGCGGATAATGATGCTGGACGAAAAGCAGGTATTAGAAACCCTAGAACAGACCCTTCGCGAGTTTGCAAGACGTCACCGCAATATCTCGGCTATCTTTTTTAGACATTGCGAAAAAATAAAACCGATCATCGAAGCCATGCAAATCGATTATGAGGCGATATCTCTGGATCGAAAAATGCTTATAGGTTCTTATTGTACGATGGAATACGCGATAGAATCTGCCGCGATTTTTAATCCTTCGATTATAGAAGATTTTGATCAGTCAGGTCTTGAAGCCGGCGAAAAACGTGTCATCATTTCTTTTCGTGCCACAGGAGAAGGTCATATTTCATCTATAGTTTTTAGACGAGGAATTCTTGATAAGGATAATAATCTTCTTGTC
>Ga0302173_10001642_pt1 | contig 11127 bp, 14 predicted proteins | sample I_Fen_N3_1_FD_198785 | JGI IMG/M metagenome (GOLD analysis project Ga0302173, IMG submission 198785) | Peat permafrost microbial communities from Stordalen Mire near Abisko, Sweden - I_Fen_N3_1 | ecosystem: Environmental > Terrestrial > Soil > Wetlands > Permafrost | place: Sweden: Abisko... | reverse complement strand
TTTAAATGAAAATATTTTGTTATGTGTATATTCTTGATGCTTTTACATTCATGTTTATATTGAATTTGAAGCAAAAAGATTCTTAAGGTGATTTATTGGATATTGATATAGAAAGAGAAAAAACTGGCAGAAAGGCATCTACTGTAGCCATATTAGGAAATATTTTCCTAACAGTATTCAACTTCTCTATTGGTATTATATCAGGCAGTAGTGCTCTTGTAGCTGAGTCAGCACATACATTATCGGATGTTTTAACTTCAATAATAGCCTTTATTGGTTTTAAAATTGGTATGAAACCAGCTGATAGAGAACATCAATATGGACATGGAAGGGCAGAACCGTTGGTGGGACTTGTAATAGTTGTTTTTTTATTAGTGGTTGTTTATGAAATTTTATCCGGAGTCTATGCTAAATTTACATCAGGAGCTGTTTTGGTTGCTCCTGAGAGGATTGCAGCTTATATGGCCTTAATTGGAATATTTGTCAATTTAGTCATGACTACTTACTTGTTTCGTGCAGGTAAAAAGATTAACAGCCCGGCTATTATAGCCGATGGCCAGCATCAGAAGGTTGATATTTTCTCCTGTGCCGCAATTTTTATAGGCGTTTTAGGATCACAATTGGGCTATCCATTCTTAGACCCCCTTGTAGCTGTTTTTATTGCGTTAATTATTATTAAAACAGCTTTTGAACTAGGACTTGATAATGTAAATATTTTAATGGGGAAATTACCTTCAGAAACTATTTTAGAAGAGGTTGAAGCTGCTGCGAATAAAGTTAAAGATGTTAAAGGTGTCCATAGTGTAAAAATTAATCCTATGGGTCCTTATTCATCAGCAGAACTCCATATTGAAGTCGATGGAGAATTAAAACTAAAAAATGCTCATGAAATTGCTCATAAGGTAGAAGAAAAAATAATATATGATGTATCGGCAATTAAGATGGCAATTGTTCATGTCTGTCCCTTTGATGAAGAATGTGAAACATAAGAATATTTTCTGTAAAAAGTGGAATTCAATATATACATTCATTCCCTAATGATGTCTATTTAGATCCATAACCCGCTTTAATACGATGTTTAAATTGTGTAGGGCCTATGTTCTCCAAAACTTCGGATATTAAATTTTTATGTGGTTTATCCTCATGGAAATTTGTCAGGATCTTTAAAGCATAGATCGAACCAACAATAGCCATATGACTTATTTTATAATTATCATCATCAAGAAGTGATTCCAAACGATATATGTGACCATTCTCCCTGAATGTAGTCGCATAAACATTTATCAATGTATTAATATAGGTCTCTTCTGTAACCTCAATTTCCGATATTTCATTGTAAGGTATGTTATGATCGATGACGAGCATTACCTTCAATAAATTGTACATCATATCATTCGAAGATTCAATAAATCTGGAATTAATAATCATCAAATTAAGAACAGAATTAATTTTAGTTATCGATTTAAGTTTATTGTGTTAAAATAATGTTTAGAATGTATATAATCTTCGAATTTACATAATATATTGTTTAATATATCATAACTATACTCGAAGATTTCCTAATTTATAAGTTCACTAGAGATAACCTCCAAGGAGTCCTCTGCAGATTCCATGACAGAGATCTTATCATCACACCTCATTTCCTTCAACTCCTTTATAATGAGATTGCGAATAGATTCATCTCGAATTAAAATGTATAAGTCCCTTAAACTGGCTGCCACAACTTCTTTTTTATTGTGTGATATTAGAGTTTTTAATAATTTTTAATCCCACTAACAGATCCATATTTTCAGTAGAGCCTATTAAATTGCTTATTTAGTGTTTCAAGTGTTTGTATTACAGAATAGGGATGATGGATTGATTCAATGAAAATTAATACATTTCCGAAATTTTCATCACCGAATTTTTCTCTTGTTATCCTTGCTGCGATAAACATTCCACTAACGTTTATGATCTTTCGATTTAAAGTTCATTTTTTTCTAAAAACAGTAAACTGTTCGCTAAAAAATCTAGAACTTTTTTTCTTTCAATGAAGGAAACCTTCTTTTTTTGAAGAAAATTTATTAATTCAGTAATACTCCTAAACGAGAAATTACCGTTATTAGCATCAATCAGTAATAAATCACTTTTACCAGCTTCTTTAGATTGAATAATAGAAATGGCAGCCCAGATGTTATCATTATCATCTCGCAAATCCAATGTAAATGTAAAATTATTTTGGTTGTCATATTGCATCTTAATGTACCCTAATACATCTTAGTACAGCAAAATATATATAATTTTCTATTATCACAATCTATACTAAAATTAATAAAAGTAATTTTTTTTTATAATTAAAAAAATAAAATTGATTAATTATTGAGGAGTGCATCTCATTCTTCTTAATTAAATATAATAACCAACCAGATCATTATTAAAACATGGAGTACATTGGAATATTTAGAATATAGAAATATAAAGATTAAAATATAATAAAATATATAATAAAATATTAAATTGGGGCTTACTAGATTAAGACCTAATAAATACCAATATGAAGTTGTATAATAATCTCAAAAATAATAAAAATCAAATTAATATATAACATTTAATGCAGGAGTATATATGACGGAAATTGACGGAATATATGTCATATTTTTAATAATATCAACCGTTATTACATTATATTTATCATTCTACAGCTGGAATAAGCGTTACAATCCAGATGCACTCTATTTCTCATTTTTAATGCTTGCTGTTTTCAATCTGGAGAATCAAAAGTTTATCACTGGGTTTAAGAATTGTAAACTGTCTAACTGAACAAATTAAAGGGCAAATTGAACTTGAAAGTACAAATGGAACTAAATTTATAATTAAATTTAAAGACGAAACGTATAATGAATAGGATTATAATTATGGAATTTGTATAAGATCTTAAAAAAAATTGGGAGGAGTAAATTTGACAATAAAGGTAAGGAATGAAAAAACATGGCAACGTGAAGAAGATGAATTTGTTGAATACGTCGGGAAAGGTTCTGTTCTCGAAAATCCATACACAAATGGATGCAGAAGAAAATTAAGAGATCAATACAGAAAATATTTAATAGAACTAACAACGGACAGTCCTGAATGGCAGAGAATTTTTGAATTAAAAACCATCCATGAAAATGGTAAAGATTTAAATTTACTCTGTTCATGCTATCCAGATCCATGCCATTCAAACATCATCAGCGATGCCATAGCAGGTAAAATCAGTCCAAAAGAAGATTAATATTGATAAAATTAATTTAATACCCCAATGCACTTAATAGGGAATTAGTTATACATTCCCATCGATCAATGATGAATAATTAATAATACCAATTCATAAATTATATAATAAATAGACGTGTAAAAAAAATTTCTTTTAATAAACACCCTAGTTACCATTCAATGTAGCATTGATCTCGCTTTTAATTTCAGAATTAAAGTCACTGAAAGAGTTTATATGAAGTAAAATATCTTGTTTTGTGATATTACCCATGAATATATATTTTTTTGTATCCGATAATTTGTTTATAGTATTGACTGTAAGTTCACGATTCTTTATCACAGCATTCAATTGTTTATCCCTCTCTTCACTTGATATAAGCCCATCATTGTACTTGGTATCAATATCTGATACTTGAGAGCCATATAGAGAATTGAAATAGTTAATTAATACATTATTCTGAATATCAATTGATTCAACAATCTTTGTTCCATGAACCTGATTTAAATTGATAAAACTTCCATTACTGTATGGGGAAGTATTATGGGAGGAATATATGATAAATGACACCACTATTACTAGAACAGCAACTACAACTAATAACAGATTTTTAGTATTCTTGAAATTCATTAGATGTTCATTGAGCAATGTAATAATTATATTTAATGTATAATCGAACTTTTAGCAATTCAAAATTTATAGATAAATTTATATATTTCATTGATCGACCATTATAAGGTTTAAAAATTAAAACTGGTACAAAACTTGATTATCCATATTTACAGATAATATAACTAATAAAAACATTTTAATTCAAGTAGTAAATCGTGGTGGTAAATTTGTACATTGTAATCCTGGGTGGTGGAAGTTTAGGGCTACATATTGCTCTCGATTTATTTGCCGATGAAAAAGATGTTACCATAATTGAGAATGGTGAAGAAAGGTGCAAATTTGTTGCCACTAAGATAGATAACCATGGTAATATGTGGTAGCGGTACAGATAAAAACACCCTAGAAAATGCAGACATAAAAGAAGCAGATGTTTTTGTTGCAGCTACAGTAAATGACGAAACTAATCTATTAGGTTCTTTAATGGCCAGAGAATACAAACCAGAAAAAAAATTGTAAGGGTAAATGAACCACAACATGAAAAGGTGTTCACAGAGAACAACTTGATCGACGTTATTGTACCAGAATCAATAGAGGCAGGTTACCTTGAAAAACTGGTTTTGAAACCAAAAATAGTTGATTTATTCTTTGTTGATCATGGTAAAGCAGATTTATTGGAGCTATACGTTTCAAATAATAATTTAATAAGTAAAACAGTGGGTGAATTGAGTCCAATTGATGATTACTTCATATGTGATATTCATGATGAAGATAATGAAAATATAAGCATAGCAACGTCAGATACGGTTTTGAAAGAAAACTGTAGAATTTCATTGCTAGTAAAAAGCGAATCTATATCAAAGGTCTTAATAAGTTCACCAAATAATGGGGGGATAGCATTTGTACGTGATAATAATGGGAGGAGGCAGAGTAGGTCTGAATCTTGCATCTGCATTAATTAAAGCAGGTTTCGATGTGACTCTAATAGAAAAGAATCCTGAACTATGTAGTATTGCTGCTAGTGAATTAGATGCTCTTGTTATTTGTGGTAATGGTACCGACCTCAAAATCCTTGAAGAAGCAAATGTGTCTGATGCAGATGCGTTCGTTGCTGCAACTGGAAACGATGAAGCCAACCTCTTAGCATGTATATTAGTAAAAGATTTCAATACTAAAAAGCTTATTGCACGTATAAGTGATCCATCTCATGAAGATGCCTTCAGGAAAGTTGGTATTGATGCAACTGTAAGTCCAGAGCTCACAGCTGCAAGCTACCTTGAAAAACTTATTATAAGACCAAAAATTGCTGATATGGTTATTCTCGGTAAAGGTAATGCAGAGTTATTGGACATCCCTGTAGAAAACAAGAAGGTTATTGGCAAAAAAATTGGTGAACTAAGTCCAACCAAGGAATATATTATATGTGCCATATACAAAAGTCCCGATTATGAAATTTTAATGCCAGAACCGGATATTATCTTAGATGAAGACGATAAAATTTCTATTCTAATAAAAACTAAATCCATAAAAGATGTGGTGAAAAAATTTATAAAATGATTTTCCAGAATAATTATGGGATTAATGTACAACAATAAAAGTTATTATGATTATTCCAAACTGCTTTTTTTAGATCACCATAGATTTTATTAGATATAATCATTAAGATAGCTTAATACGAGGTAAAACTTATAAAATTTGCTTAATGTAAGTAAAATTTAGAGGAAAACGTGATGTTCAACTTTAATAAATTAAAATCAAATTTAAACACTCTATGTGGAATATAGAATCTTATATACTGCTGAAAACACTTACAATGGTATAAATTGTCTGTAATTTATAGAAATTAAATGAGATCATATCAATTTGACATCTTATCTGATTTAGTCATAAATTTTTTAAAATAGCCATGTTCAAGTACTTTATAGAAATATATTTTCAACTGATCTTCAATTACAAATGCTATGAGAGAATAAACCCAAACAAGTGCTGCCAGTTCCCATCCAATAGGTGTTAAAAAGATTCCGAACACAACAAGTAGGGTAGCAAATATATCAGTTAATATAACTGACCAGAAGAAGATACCGCTAGGTTTTACCGACCAGAAATGTCCAGAGTTACGAGTGACAAACATGGTTAAATGACCTGCTACTACCAGCTTTAAAAATATTAATGACTGCAAGACGCCTGTATCCAAATTCAAAACCACTTTTCCTATATAAAATAGTAAGAGTGAAGATACAATTCCTATAGCCCCTAAAAATGTTGCCATTCCAAGTACCTGATACATATCCCACTTTTGAGGGCTCATTACCTTTTCAGTACGATCGTATGCAATGGTCATCACAGGAATATCGTCTAAAAGAGCAATAAAAACCAGCATCAGAGCAGTTACTGGATAAAAATTGAAGATCAATATGACCATGGCTATGAAAACCAGTATTCGTATGGTTTCTGCAACCCTGTAAATTGAGTAGCTCCTCATTCGATGAAATATTTTGTAACTTTCCTTTATAGCATTTATTATTACTGATAGACCGGGTATTGTAAGAACTATATCTGCGGCTGATTTAGCAGCATCAGTTGCTTGGTATAAGGCAATTCCAGCATCTGCTTTTTTGAGTGCAGGTGCATCGTTAACACCATCACCAGTCATACCAACAATTTTTCCCCTGTTCTGCAGAAGTTCAAGTATACGATATTTATGTTCCGGAAATACCTCTGCAAACCCGCTAGCATCTTCAACAACTTTAAAAGCTTCATCTTCAGGTATATCTAAAAATGAAATCGGTAGCATAATATTGGTTGATAGATCTAACTCTTTAGCAATCTGCTTGGCAATAGCAATATGATCACCTGTTACCATCTTAACATCAATACCCATTGATTTGGCATCTTTAATGGTCTGTTTTGAACTTTTCTTTGGAGGATCATAAAGGGCAACTAGGCCTATAAATTGCCACTCATCATTTTGATCAGTTTTTGAAACACCGATTGATCTGTAACCCTTGGAAGCAAAATTATCTACATTTCTCTCAATTTTGGTTTTAAAAATTTCATTGCCGTCAAGGAGGGATAAAATAACTTGAGGAGCTCCCTTCGATACCCTAAATTTAGAGTCGTTTTTGTACTGGATCAGAGATTCCGTGCTTTTACGTATGGGATCAAATGGATTGAATTTAAGTGTTTTAAAATCTTTGATTTTTAATGATAATGTTTCTGAAGAATCAATTTTATCAATTATAGCTTTGTCTAGGGGATCTTGTTCCAATCGTAAAGAAGCTAATCCAGCATAAAAGAGAACATCATCATCTGTAAATTCATTATAAGATTCTATTTCAGCAATGGATATCTCATTTTTAGTCAAAGTTCCTGTTTTATCAGAGAATAGCACATCCATACCAGCCATTTCTTCTATGGCTGTTAGTTTACTTACTATAGCCTTCTTTTTGGCCATTGCCATTGCACCCACAGTCAGGGTAACAGATAAAACAGCTGGTTGTGCAACGGGTATGGATGCTATGGTCAAAACAAGTGCAAATCCTAAAATATCGAAGAAACTTTCATTTCGTATCAAACCTGCAATGAAGATTAATGTAACCATGATGAGATCAAGTACGATGAGGTAGTCCCCAATTGTTATAACTGCCTTTTGAAGATGGCTTTTAGGGCTGACTTCTGATACTAGTCCTGCAGCCCTTCCAAAGAAAGTGTTCATACCAGTTGCAAATACTATTCCGTTCATCTGCCCCTTCTGTATAGTGGATCCTGAGTATATAATATCTCCTATTTTCTTATCCACTGGCAGTGATTCACCAGTAAGTGATGATTCATCGGCAGTAACATAATCTCCTTCTATGAGTTTGATATCTGCAGGAACTATATCACCCAAATGAACTTTTACAATGTCACCAGGCACTATATATTTTGAAGGAATCTTTATCCATTTCCAATCTCTTAAAACCCTTGCATTGTAGGCTAGTTTTTCCTTTAATATCTCAATGGCATTGTCTGCCCTGTCTTCTTGGATGAAACCCACAAGACCGTTTATTAATAGTAGCAATAAAATAATACCAAATTCAGGCCAGTGTTGTATTAAAAGCGATAAAATAAGTGCAAATTCAATCATCCAAGGAATTGGTCCCCAGAAATAACTAAAAAATTTTTTTAGATGGCTTTGCTCGCTTTGGGAAATTTCATTTATCCCATACTCAAGTCTTTTTTTTGCTTCATCATCAGAAAGACCTTTAACATCTGACGATAATCTTTCCAGTAATTCTGCAATTGATATTTTCTTTACTTCTTCTAAACTTATCTCCAATTCCATGATCAAATATATTCCCTTCTGGATTTTAAATTTATTTATTTAAAAATTGACTGTTCTACAATATTATTTAATATTAGAAAAATAAGTAAAATTACAAAAAGTATTAAAGATTAAATATTGCACAATAGTATAATTTGGTCAATCAATGAATCATATCTATAATGAATCTATAAAATTGAAGGTGTTCGAATTATAACACCAATTACAATGACTACAAGGAGAAGGATGACCACACCCAGTAATATTAGTATGTTGATCTTTTTTTTCCATCTACTTTTCAAGCTGTTTCTTTTTTATTGAATCTTCATCGTCCATAATATTATTTTATTTTTCAAGAGAATAAAAGTTCAGATTATTTTTTAAAATATTACTATAAAATTGATCTATGAATATCTTGATAACAAATAATCTTATGAAAAAGGCTCTATAATTCAAATTATCATGAAGTAATTCATGAATTCCAGGCATATAATAAAAGACAATGTAATTCCAATAAAATATAAGTCCAATAAACTTAGTTTATTGTTGTCGGTGTAGATCTGTGAATTTTCAGTATATCCTCTGCTCAACATACTAAAGTATACAGTTTCACCCTTTTCATATGAGCGGAGGAACATCATAGCAATGGTGTAAGCCAGTTGTTTCATCCTCCACATGTAAGTAGTTTTTTTGTTAAATATGTCAAAGTTTCTACTTTTCTGGGCATTTAGTATCTTGTGTAGTTCATCGTAGAACATGAATAAGTACCTAATAAAAAGGCTAAATATCATTGCAAATTCCCTAGGCATACCAAGTCTTCTAAATGAATTCACAACTTCCTGCATGGGACTTAAAGAGGATAAGATAACTATTGAAGTCAGTGATACTGTAAGCCGGGACATTAAAAGTATTCCAAACATTAAGCCCTGATATGTGACATTTAATCCCATAGGTCCTGTGTAAATAATTGTACCAGGTTGTATAAATGGCTGGAAAAGTGCTATTGCACCTCCAAATGGTAATATGAACAGCACTCTAATGAATGATTCTTTAAATGATAGGTGGGACACAGCTATCAACATTATGAGATAAACTTCCATTATTGCCAATACAAATAGATCGGTTGTATAAACAGCAAAAACTATGATAAAGAGTAAAATAATTAGTTTAACCCTACCATCTAGTGAGTGAAGAACACTGTCTTTCCTGGTGTTTTTTTCAAATTCACTAATCGATCTAACGCCGTTCATATCTCATTATCTCCACAATTTGATTTTAATAATCTAAATTTAATTGATGTTTTCATTAAGAACTTTCAGGTGGTTTTTTCCTCTTGATTATCTGCGCCGCAAGATATCCTAAACCAAGTACAATTAATAAACCAACTATTAAGGCTGCTATTACAGAGTAAGGACCATTACCAAATAAAGGAATTTTATAATCTACAAATGGAGCTTTGTAAATTACAGATTCTTCATTAGTATTTAATTGTTCTGTTGTTTTTTGAAGCCCATCAGGATTTTTAGAGGCTATAAATGGAGTCATCACTACTATAATCAAACATATGATAATACCTACAATTATGAAGTATTTATCTTTGGGTTTCAAGTTATTACTACCTCAAATGATTTAGGATTTGTTATTTTTTTTCATCTTATTCCATACAAGTAGATCAGGTCTTGTCTTTTCAAGTGCAAGAATAATTATTACAGTTAGTATTCCTTCAACTATCCCACTGATAGCTTGTAAGATCAAGAATAGTAATGCTAACTGTAAGTTGATAAACTTACCTGCAAACCAAAGTTCCAGAACCACCATAACTGCTGCTAAAAATATGGAAAGCCACGAAGCAATAAATAGGGACTTTATTTTACCTAATGGATTTCTTAGAGTTTTGAATGAATAAAATCCTACTAAACCAGTTACAATTCCCATGTTGAGAATGTTTGCCCCTAATGTAGTAACTCCACCATCTCCCATTAACAGAGCTTGGACCAAAAGTACTAATGTGAATATAATAACTGCTGCTTCAGGAGCACAGAATATAATTGCAACTAAAGCCCCACCAACCATGTGGCCGCTTGAACCCATAGGAAATGGAACGTTTAGTGACATAATTGCGAATATACCGGCTGCTAAAACTGCCATTAAAGGAACCATTTTTTCATCAAGATTCTTCTTTGCCCATTTAAGGGAGAAGTATAATGCTAATATTGTTATAACATAATATATACCGCATTGCCATAACGGTATAAATCCATCTGGTATATGCATTTAAATCCTCCTTTTATTTTTATTGAAAGATAAATCTTATAAATGTAGCATATGGTAATACTATGCCACGATTTTAAGGGGAGAAAATAATACTCTCTTAAACCTACTATAACGTCTTTAAATCAAATTGCTGGTCATAAATTCAATATATAAATGTTAAAGTTGGTATTACATTATTTTATTATGGGTATTGATTTTCATTATTGCACCAAAACAGGATTGTTCTGGATTTAGTATTAATTACAAATTGATCAAACGCTTTCTTTATTAAAGATTCTTCATATATAATCAAGTTGATCGTATGATGCAAATGTTTAATTTCGTTAACTAAGTGAATGAAGAAGTTATCATATTATGATATATTTTTTTTAAAAATTCTGATGATGGTATAAGCAAATTTTAACTGCATTCATATAGAGTGATAATAAATTTACATCACATTTAAGCTCAAATGTAATACTAAAATATTGTTTTTTCCTATCGATAGTAAATTAATTTTTTTTATTATATAATACTTTCCATTTCCTTTGTAATAATACTTTTAGCATTGAAAATGGTTTAAGAGTAATAATAAATCAAATAAAGGATTTCTGGAATGTAATTGTCATTTGTAATTTAAAATTAAATTGAGATTAAAATTTTAGATTCAATTTTATTATCTTTTCAAAGGTTTCTATTCATTTCTGTCAATTTACTTCATGCTTATTAATGA
>Ga0302173_10001640_pt1 | contig 11132 bp, 9 predicted proteins | sample I_Fen_N3_1_FD_198785 | JGI IMG/M metagenome (GOLD analysis project Ga0302173, IMG submission 198785) | Peat permafrost microbial communities from Stordalen Mire near Abisko, Sweden - I_Fen_N3_1 | ecosystem: Environmental > Terrestrial > Soil > Wetlands > Permafrost | place: Sweden: Abisko... | reverse complement strand
AAGATAACAAATCACTTGGACAATTTAGACTTGATGGTATTCCAACAGCAAGAAGAGGAATTCCACAGATTGAAGTTACATTTGATATTGATGCCAATGGTATCGTAAATGTTTCAGCTAAGGATATGGGAACTGGAAAAGAACAACGTATTACAATAACTGCCGGATCTAATATGTCAGATTCAGATATTGATAAAGCAGTAAAAGAAGCAGCAGAATTTGAATCACAAGATAAAAAACGTAAAGATGGCATTGATACACGTAATGATGCTGATTCAATGGTATTTCAGACAGAAAAAGCACTTACAGATGCTGGCGATAAGCTAGATCCTAGTGATAAAGCAGTGGTTGAAGCAAACTTAAGTGAACTTAAGGCATTAATTGAAAAAGCTAATCCAGAAGAAATGTCAGATGTACAGATTGATGAAATGAAAGCATCAAAAGAGAAGTTGATGGAAAGTGCTCAAAAACTATTTGAGAAACTTTACGAACAAGCAGGAGCAGCAGGAGCAGCAGGTCCAGATATGAATGCAGGTGCTGGTGCAGACGCAGGAACAACTCCAAACGATGATGTCGTTGATGGTGAATATAAAGAAGTATAAATTTACTAACATTTAGAAATTCATGAAACAAGAAAACAGTAAATCGAAATATACTTTCGATTTACTGTTATTCTTGTATATAATAGGGAATATGGATAGATATAATTATTTTTATTCAAAATTCAGATAGTAAAATATTTTTGACATATGGTATATATTAGAAAGGTAAAAATCATGGCAGATAAAAGAGATTATTATGAGGTGTTAGGTGTTCCTAAAACCGCTAATGATGCCGAACTTAAGAGCGCATATAGAAAATCGGCAAAGAAATATCATCCTGATACAAACCCAGGAGACGCGGAGTCAGAAGCAAAATTTAAAGAGGCTTCAGAAGCATACGCAGTGTTAAGTGATGCACAGAAACGTCAACAGTATGATCAACTTGGTCATGCAGCATTTGAGCAAGGTGGCGGAGCTGGAGCAGGCGGATTTGACTTTGATATGGGTAATATGGGTGACATATTCGGTGATATATTTGGCGATTTATTCGGTGGAGGCGGAAGCAGAGGCAGAAGAGGTGGCGGAAATGGACCGATACAAGGGGCTAATCTTAGGACTAGTATAAGAATTACATTTGAAGAATCTGTAACAGGCATAGATAAAGAAATAGAACTCACTTTAAAAGATGATTGTGCGAAGTGTCACGGAACTGGTGCAAAGCCAGGTACAGACCCACAGACTTGTCCAAAATGTGGTGGAAAAGGTCAAGTAATGTATACACAACAATCATTGTTTGGGGTGGTACGTAATGTGGCAACTTGTCCGGATTGTAATGGTACAGGTAAAATCATCAAAGAAAAATGTCCTGATTGCTACGGTTCAGGATACATCAGCAGTAAAAAGAAAATACAAGTATCTGTTCCAGCCGGTATTGATTCTGGGCAGAGCATTCGTATTAGAGAAAAAGGTGAACCTGGCAAAAATGGTGGACCAAGAGGCGATTTACTCGTTGAGGTAACAGTGTCTAGACATCCAATTTTCCAAAGACAAGATTATAATGTATTCTCAACTGTTCCAATTAGTTTCCCAATAGCTGTACTTGGCGGAGAAATTAAAGTAAAGACGGTTGATGGAAGTGTATTGTATGAAGTAAAACCTGGTACTCAGACTGATACTAAGATAAGACTCAAAGGAAAAGGAATTCCTTCACTTCGTAGTAAATCAATACGTGGTGATCATTATATTACATTGGTTGTTCAAGTTCCAGAAAAGCTCACAGAAGTACAGAAAGAAGCACTTCGAGCATATGATAAGACTATGCTTGGTGAAGTACCTCCAGAAGCTCCAGAGCATCCAGAAACGAAAAAGAAAAAAGGGATATTTAAATAGAACTTGGATACGGACGCAAAAACTCCTATAGTTCCTCTTGTTCGCGCATTGCCTCTACAGGCTTGCCATGTCGTATGCATTCGGTTTGACACACAAAGATGTGTCAACCGCCTGTATACGATATGGCAAGTCTGTAACGGCAAAAGGCGGACAATTGAGGAACTATAGGAGTTTTTGCTGGTTGTGGATAATTTGTATTGAAATTGGGGCTTGAAAAAGACGACAGTTTGTCTAAATATAATAATAATGGGGCGAGTAACACTATATTATGACAAGAATTCCCATTATTTTCACAATTCTATATAAAAAAATTTCAATATATGATAAAATTCTTTGTGGTGTGAAATGTGCCTTTAGAAAGAAGTTCTATCAAATATATTATAATAAGGGTTTTCATTTCTTAGTTTATAGATGATTTTATGATACCTAAATATGATAAAAACTAGGAGTATACATATGTTTAATGTAGCGATATGTGATGATGAAAAATATTATAGAGATTATATTAATGAATTGGTTATTCAGTATTTTGGTGTTATGCAATTGAGTTATCAATTAGATATCTTTGAATCAGGTACGCAACTGTGCATGAGTGGATTAGAAAACAAACAATATGATATTGTATTTCTCGATGTCAATATGAAGGATATGGATGGGATTGAAACTGCCAAACAGATAAGAAAGATTAATTCGAATGCATTTATCGTATTCATCACGGCATTTTTATCTTTTTCGCCTGAAGGATATAAGGTGAATGCAATCAGATATATATTAAAGGAAAATCAAAATTTTGAAGCTGCATTTACAGAATGCTTAGATACTATCTTGGAAAAGATGGAAATAAATAAGATTAAAATGAAGTTTGATTTCATTGAGGGAGAAAAGGAAATCCTTATTGATGATATAATTTTCATCGAAAGTAAATTGCATAAATTGGTATTTGAAATGAGTGGAAAAGGGATTAAGAAATATGTGCTCTATAAAAAATTAGATGATATTCAAATATTACTTGAACCATATGGATTTTTAAGATTGCATCAAAGCTTCTTAGCAAATATTAAATATATCGTTGAATTAAATCATTATAAAGCAGTATTAACGACAAGTAAGGATTTACCAATTCCAAAGCAAAAATACAAAGAAATTAAAGAAGCTTTTATTGAGTACAAAGGAGATCTATAGTAATGGCTATCATACAGGGGATATTTATAATTTTTTTAGAGGTATTATATTGTACATTATTCTTGGAGATATTTTTAGAAAAAAGAAAGAAAAAATATAAATATATAAAGCAATTTGTTTTGATATTGTTAACTTTTGTAATTGTCATCATTTCCATTGAATTCTACGGGAATATTGCATTAAAAGAATTGATAGTTATAGTATTTATTTCTTCAACTATGCTTCTCATTTATAAAAGTAAAATAATAAAAATGCTATTTTTGATATTTATATATTTTGGAATATTACAAGGAATAGATTATTCAGCAATAATTATGACTAAATATTTGTTATCACCGGAATCTTTAGCTTCTTTGGAAAATCCATTCTATGGAACTATCTTCGTGCTTTTATGTAGAACAATTCTATTTGGAGTGATAATGCTTATCCAAAAAAATTGGAATAAAAATAATAGCTTAAATTTAATTTCGGATAGCCAATGGTTAAGATTTATATATTTTCCGATTATGTCAATTTTCGCCTTGTGTGCAATGTTAATCAATTTTGATAAGGAAATGAGCGAAATTGCTTCTAATACTTTATTAGTAATCGCATTTGGACTAGTTGTAATGAATTTGATGGTGTTCTATTTATTGAGAGATATTATTGCACGTGAAAAATTAATTCAAAGTGATAAGCTTTTCAAGGAAAGAATGAAGAGTCAAACGAATATGTATCGTTTTATGTCCGATAACTTTGAATTACAAAGAAAACGTATTCATGAATATAATAATCAAATTGGCTGCATTGAAGGCATGCTTCTAAATAAAGATGTTGAGCATGCGCTCGATTATGTGGCAAAAATAACAGGCGGATTAAAAAAGCAAGGAAATGCGATTGATACCAATAATGTCATTATAAATGCGATTATTAATTCAAAATATAAAGAAGCACTTGAGAAAGATATTGTAATGGTAATTAAGGTTAATGATTTATCGGAGTGTGCTATTGTGGATGAAGATATTGTTACAATTCTTTCTAATCTTTTAAATAATGCGATAGAGGCATGTGAGAAAACTGTTGAAAAACGAACAATATGGCTGAAGTTTGTAATTGAAGAAACTATGACAATCATTTCAGTTAAGAATACAGTGGATGAAGACGTTGAAATTATTGACGATGTATTAATAACAACGAAAAAAAATAAAGTTGAACATGGTTTAGGCGTAAAGAATATAAAAGAAAGCGTTGAAAAGTACAAAGGTTCTTATTCATTACAATCCAAAGATAGATATTTCTTTTTTGGAATCATTATACCTAGAACTACATGAGAAAATTACAGTTAATCAAGTTAAAATAGACCATATAATTTAGCCAGTTGAAAAATAGCTGCTCTTTTATCGGGTCTATTTTATGTTGAACTAGTAAAGGCTTTTATAGTCTACCGTCGATTTCTGCTTTTTACCGCCGATTTCTGCTTTCAGTATTGAATTCTTGAAATAATATATTATTATTAGCTTAAGTAAAAAACTGAAAGGAGGGAAGGTAGTGATACATAGCAATGCTAATAGTATGATAGATGCAATGGTAAAGAAAAAAATATTAATATCAGAAAACAGAGATTATTATGCATATATATTAGAAGTAATGATAGAAAAAATTATTACATATTCAATTCTAATTATTATATCAATAATCATGAAGGCCACAATTCCAACACTCTTTTTTATGGTATTTTTTTTCAGCTTGCGAGGAAGAACAGGTGGATATCATCTTAATTCTTTTTCAAAATGTTTATTAAGTACATTAGTGATATATTTTTTGATCAATACAGTTGTGGTAACATTTTTCTTATCACATGAGAACGTAATGTATGTGATTTTGATTATTTCAGCAGTTATAATAATGTACATTGCAAATGTAAATCATCCAAATTTGGGCTTAAATACAGAAGAAGTTCAAGATTGTAAAAAAGCTGCAAGGGCCATTGTAATTGTCGAGTTGTTATGTATTATAGCGGGTATTGCGTTAAACATGAATAAAGTATGCATTATATATGGATCACTAGCAATTATAATGTGTGCGGTTTTACTGAGTATCGCAAAAATAATAAAACAGGAGGTTAACTAAGATGAAGGAATATGTAAAGAGTAATTTATTGAAGGCAGTAGGTAAAGTTATAACAGCAAAGGCTGGCGTAAATGATAAAATATGGCCACCATATTGCGCAGCTTTCTTATATCAGCCAAAGAGACCAATGAATAAATAACTAAGACACCAATAGAGGGAATATATGTATAGTTATTAAAAATGGCATGGAAAAGTTTAGCATTTGTAATGGAGACAGTAATGTTTGATGGAAAATCCATGGGGGAATTTTCAGTTTATTGCTGTTTACTATTACATAAAATAAAAAGTGAAGGAAAAGCTTTTTAAACACAAAAAAACAGGCATTCGTATTGCCTGTTTTTTTATGGACATTTATGTATTATTCCGCAAGTTCTTTCACTTCTTGGTAACATTTTAAGTCTGTGTAGAGCTCACTTGTATATGGATTGCGTTTTGTTTTAGCAACTTTGTAAATCATATATACAAATACTGCAATGTTAGCTAATAATGCTACTAAGCTTGCGACAAAGAGTGCAGTTGTATTATGCGTTGATTTAACTGCAAATTGTGATGTATCGATGAACCATGGGAATGTCTGTGCAAACATACACCAGATTGCAAGTGTCTGCGCGCGATGCTGCAGCCATGCACCTTTTTGTATGAAGAAAGCTGCGAGTGTTGGGGCAACAAGCAATGCAACGCCTGCATACCATGAGTGATCAGGAATACAGTTGTAAGTATATGCAAAGTTCCAAAGATCATATGCGATAATCCAGAACCAGCACATGTCAGGCCATAACATATCTTTACTTTTTGATTTGCCAACGCAGATTCCTAAGAATCCTGTAATGGTAATGATATTTAAGATACCAGCAATACCATTCATGTAATTCCAAGAACCACTTACAGTTACCATTCCTTCGAATAATTCTTTGTTAAGATGTAATCCTCCGATTTGAAAATCGCGTGCTACAGCTTCGCAGATATTAATCGCTAAAATCAATGCGGGAAAACATAAAACCCACTTTTTCTTGCTTGCTCCTTTTACATGTCTAAGGAGCCAGAAACCGATACATCCTGCCAGAGATGAATATACTTTGGCGAAATGGAACCAGTCACTTACACTTGTGCCTTTGGTTGTATGTGGCCATACAAAAAATGTAAGAATGATTGGTAATACCATGAAAAGAATAATTCCTCCAATTTTATATCGTCTTCCAATTTCATTTATTGCAATTAGTGCAATAAATACTACTAGCCACATAAGCCAGTTACTTAATGGCTGTGCCTCAAAAAAGAACATAATAACCCTCCTTCATATATAATGTTATATTTAAATATATTGAATAAATTTGTTATCCAATATATAAATTATACATATCATTATAAAATCACGACATAGACAATAAAAATATGAAGTCAAAAGTTTTGACACGAAGCAAGTATTGTCAAAACTTTTGACATATAGCCACGTTTGTATGAAAACTACTCGCTAAACTTTATTAGGGCATTTTTGATGTTACCACAAATCATGATATCAACATTTTTGATTATTTTTTGTGGGTCCTCTTTCATTCCGTTACGTATCCATTCAAGTAAAATCCCCGCAAAAGAATATTTGTAAAAATGAGTGATAAATTTCTTGTCGCATTCATTTACATGCAGCCCTAAAGACTGTTCTTCTACAACACCCCAAAGCAGTGCATAAGAACCTTCATGGATATATCTTTCAAGATCTTCATGCTTAATGGAGCGATAAGTGTTAATTACAAAGGATTTGTTTTCTAGAATATATTGAAAAAGTTGATTAAAACCCTGATTCCAGGTGTCATATGTTTTCTTGTCATTAATTGCTTTTGTAACTTCATTTAAATAAATCCACTCAATCAGGGCATAAATATCTTGGAAATGATAATAAAAGGTTTGACGTTGCACTTCGCAGTCTTCCGCGATATCTTTTACTGTAATATTATCAAGTGTTTTACGAGAGAGTAATTTTTTAAGAGAAGCTGCAAAGGCTTTTTTTGTCGTTTGGGACATGTGGTTTTCTCCTTTGTGTTTGGGTGAGAAAAGTATAATATTAAGTGCATTCATAATGAATACATAATATCTCTACAGAGTAAATACTACAAAATTTTCCATAATAATATTATACTTCAAAAGATACCTACTTACTATTTAAATTTTAAAATCTTAACTAAGAATGTATAAATACCACTTATAGTTGATATTACACCCATTTTAGTGCATACTATATACGAGATAAGCAGAGCGAGCGAAGAATTAATTAAGAAACCAATTAAGTGCTTGCATTTAATTGGTTTCTTAATTAATTCTTTGTGAGGAAGCAACGCGACCTCAAAAACGAAGTTTTTGAGGCTCTGCGCCCGAGTGTTTCTATTTCCGCGCTAGAGCCGCTTCTAGCTCCGCGCCCGAGTGTTCCTAGCTCCGCGCCCGAGTGTTCCTAGCTCCGCGCCCGAGTGTTCCTAGCTCCGCGCCCGAGTGTTCCTAGCTCCGCGCCCGAGTGTTTCTATCTCCGCGCCCAGAGCCGCTTCTATCTCTGCGCCCAGAGCCAATTTCCATTCTACCCATCCCAGAGTAGAATCAATCCTAAAATATTCATAAAGAAAGAGAGATAATAAATGAGTTTGAGATTAGACAAATATGAGTTACTTGAAGAGAGAAAGTTAGATGACTTGAATTCAACTGGATTACTTTTGAAACATAAAAAGAGTGGTGCAAGAATCGCTATATTATCAAATGATGACGAAAACAAAGTGTTTTCAATCGGTTTCAAGACCCCACCTTATAATGATACCGGATTACAGCATATTATAGAACATTCAGTTCTTTGTGGATCAAGAAAATACCCCGTAAAAGATCCATTTGTTGAACTATGTAAGGGTTCACTGAATACATTTTTAAATGCAATGACTTATCCTGATAAGACTGTCTACCCTGTAGCTAGCTGTAATGATGTTGATTTTAAAAACATTATGGATGTTTACATGGATGCAGTTTTTTATCCTAATATATATTCGAAACCACAAATATTTAAGCAGGAGGGATGGCATTATGAATTAGAGGATGCAGATTCATTGCTTGAATATAATGGTGTTGTATATAATGAAATGAAAGGCGCGTATTCTTCACCAGATGAGGTGCTATCAAATTATACATTTATTTCATTGTTTCCGGATACTTGCTACAGTAAAGAGTCCGGTGGAGACCCTAAGAAGATTCCACAGCTAACCTATGAAGAGTTTTTGAATTACCACAAGAACTATTATCATCCTGAAAACAGTTACATTTATCTCTATGGAAATATAGATATACAAGAACGCCTTGATTACTTGGATGAAGAGTATTTAAAAGAATTCGATAGAATAGATATGAATACAAAAATCGGACTACAAAAGCCATTTAACAAGATGGTAACTATGGTTGAAGAATATGCAATTACTGAAGACGAATCATTAGATAATAACTCTTATCTTTCTTATAATGTTGTGGTTGGTACGACTTTGGATCCGAAGTTATATCTTGCAATGCAGATTCTTGATTATGCATTAGTTATGGCACCAGGGGCTAAGTTAAAGCAAGCATTGATTGATAAAGGGATTGGAACGGATATTTACAGTTCATATGAAAGCTCAATCTATCAGCCTGTTTATTCTATTATTGCTAAGAATGCAAATGAATCTCAACAGCAGGAATTTATTGATACAATTAAGGAAGTTTTGTTGGATATCGCGACAAATGGGATAGAAGAGAGAGCTATATTAGCGGGAATAAATTATTATGAATTTAAGTATCGTGAGGCTGATTTTGGATCATATCCAAAGGGACTTATGTATGGACTTCAGATGATGGATAGCTGGTTATATGATGAGTTAAAACCATTTATTCATATAGAAGCTGGTAAAACCTTTGAAACGATCAAAGAAGAAGCAAAACATGGTTTATTTGAAAGTATTATCCAAGAACAATTACTTGGCAATAATCATGCGTCTTTAATTGTTTTAATACCGAAGAAGAACCTTACTGAGGAAATGGAAGCCGCTGTTGAAGAAGAATTGCAAAAATACAAAGCAATTCTTCTAGATGAAAAAATAGCGACAATTATTAAAGATACAAAAGATCTGGAAATATATCAAGATGAATCTTCCAGCCAGGAAGAGCTTGAAACAATTCCTATGCTTGCGATTAATGATATTAAGAAAGAAGTAGTACCACTTTTTATTGATAAAAAACAAATTGCAGATATTGATGTGATACATCATAATATGTTTACAAATAAAATAGCATATACGTTGGTTTCATTCGATTGTAAGAATGTGCCAGAAGATCTCATACCATATATTGGATTATTGAGTTCAGTACTAGGATTCATTGATACTACAAATTATTCTTATGCACAATTGGCAAATGAGATTAATATCAATAGTGGTGGAGTTTCAACAAGTGCATCTATATATACAGATAGTAAGGATCTTAGTAAATATTCAATTAAGTATGAAGTTAGAGCAAAAACATTATATGAAAAGGTAGATTTCGCATTTAATATAATGAATGAAATTTTATTTAAATCTAAATTTACAGAATATAAACGTCTAAAAGAAATCGTGTCTACAGTGAAATCAAGAATGGAAAGTTCTATGACAAATGCTGGACATTCCGTTGCGATGCTTGAAGCTACAGCACAGTTTTCAGAAACAGGATATTATTCTAACTTGATGCGTGGCTATAGATTCTATAAATTGATGGAAAAATTAGAATCTAATTTTGAGAATGTAAAAGAAGATATTGCGAATAAGTTATCATCACTTGTGAAATTTATTTTTAGAGCAGATAATATGCTTGTAAGTTATACGGCTAACGATGAAGGCTTTGAAAAATTAGCGAAACCGATGGCACAATTTGTCGCACAAATTGAAAAAGACAAACTTGAGATTGCTGTTAGAAAATACAAACAAGTGCATGTAAACACCGCATATACTTCATCTTCACAAGTTCAATATGTTGCAAGATGTGGTAACTATGTGAGTGAAGGCTTTCAATATTCTGGTGCATTAAAGGTTTTAAAGGTCATCTTTTCATATGATTATCTTTGGATAAATGTACGCGTTAAAGGTGGCGCTTACGGTTGTATGAGCGGTTTCAATCATAATGGAGATAGTTATTTTGCATCATACCGCGACCCTAATCTTGTAAAGACGAACAAAATATATGAAGAAGCTCCGAATTATATCAGAAAATTCACTGTCAGTGACCGTGATATGGTAAAATATATTATTGGGACAATTGGTGAGATGGATACGCCTATGAATCCGGCTGCAAAAGGCATGCGTTCATTTGGAGCATATATTTCAAATGTTTCTTATGAGGATATGCAAAAAGAACGTGATGAAGTTATTAATGCGAAACAAGAAGATATTCGCAAATTAGCAGATTTGGTTGAAAGTGTCATTAAACAAAATTATTTCTGCGTAGTTGGTAATGCGAAGCAGATTAATGATGAGAAAAAGATGTTTGATGCAGTGCAAAACCTCTTTTAGAGGGGCAAATCATTATGCATTGTGCCTACCTTTCCTTCAAGCAGTATGTTTTTTACAAGCCTCAGAGATGATGAAAAGACTCGCTTGCGCTCATTTTTCATCTGAGTCTTGACAAAACATTAGCACTGCTTTCAGCCGGATTACGGCAAAATGCATAATGATTTGCCGGGCGGTGAAGGGCAAGAGCAAAGCAAGAAGCAAGAAGTAAGAAGCAAGAAGGCAAGAAAGCAAGAAAGCAAGAGCAAAGCAAGAAAGCAAGAAGGCAAGAAAGCAAGAAAGCAAGAAAGCAAGAAAGCAAGAAAGCAAGAAAGCAAGAAAGCAAGAAAGCAAGAAGGCAAGAAAGCAAGAAAGCAAGAAAGCAAGAAAGCAAGAA
>Ga0302173_10001638_pt1 | contig 11135 bp, 7 predicted proteins | sample I_Fen_N3_1_FD_198785 | JGI IMG/M metagenome (GOLD analysis project Ga0302173, IMG submission 198785) | Peat permafrost microbial communities from Stordalen Mire near Abisko, Sweden - I_Fen_N3_1 | ecosystem: Environmental > Terrestrial > Soil > Wetlands > Permafrost | place: Sweden: Abisko... | reverse complement strand
AAATCTATTTTAATATTACTTGTATGTTTCGTTTTGAGATACCTTCATTTCACCTCCTTTTTTTACATCTCGTCCTTTTACCATATTTTAACATAGTATTTTATTCTACGTCAAACTATTTATTCCATTTTTTACTATTTTAAATATTTTGGGGCACATTAAAGAAAATAGCAAGTCATAGATGTACCTTAATAAAAAAATAAAAGATATCTTTGTTTGATTTTATAAATCTACTTAACAAAGATACCTTAGGGAGGTCCAAAGAAATAACAAGTCCATCTGCCAGCCTATTTTCCATCATCCTGCGTCGGCAGGTTGCACTAATAGGCTCGCTATGAGCACAATCTACCTCCTTGCCTGATGAAAAATATGCACGTTCAAAAAGAGCAGCTAGGCTGCATATTAAGAACATTTCGTGGCATTTGGGACTTCTTATTTTCTTTCATGTGCCTTATATTTAAATTTCCATTATTTCTAATTGCTTTTTATTATTTTCTCTTATCTTTTTTATTTTTATCACTTTTCTGATTTTTCCTTACTCTTTCTTTTTACCCCTTTATATTTTAAAATTTCATTTTCAATTTCTTTAAAAAAGCTTTTTACAGATTCACCTTCATCAAGTATCAACACCTCAATTGCATCTTCTAGCGTTTCCATAGTGTAAATGTGGAATTCTCTTTTTTCAATATCCTTTTCAACTTCGCTTCTTAATATTAATTCATTTGCATTTGAATTTGGAATCAAAACCCCTTTATCATTTATATCATCTATAATATTGCAAACCCTATGAAAGCCTTCTATTTTTTCATTAACACCACCAATTGGTTGAATTTCTCCAAATTGATTTATCGACCCTGTTACTGCAATATTTTGTCTTATTCCTCGTTTGCTTAAAGCAGATAAAATACAAATTATTTCTGCAACAGATGCACTATCTCCCTCAACTATTCCATAAGTTTGTTCAAAACTCAATTGAAAATCTACAGGTAGCTTTTCATATGGACTTATTAAATCACTTAAAAGACCTCGAAGTATACTAATTGATTTTTCATGAATATTTCCACTCATTCTGCATTCCTTATGAATATCAATTATTCTGCCGTCTCCTTTACTGGATAAACATGTTATCCTCATAGGTTTACCAAAACAATAAGATCCCGTTCCAACTACTGCAAGGCCATTAATTACGCCTACTTTCTTTCCACTTGTAGTTATTAATATCTTTTTGTTTTTATAATTATCCATTATATCATCTAAAATCTTCTCATCTTCATAAGCAACATTTATTATATCTTGTTTTTCTATATTTTTTCTATTCTCTTCTTTTGCATTATTATTTGATAAATATAATAATTTATTAATATAGTAATCATCTATAGATATTTTATTTCTTTCCCCTGTAGTTCTAGATAAAAATTTAATCATTTCTTTAATTGCATCATCTGTCATATTTAGCAAATTATCTTTGTCTATCTTTTCCTTAATGCTATCCACAATAGACTTTCTATTTATTTCATTATATTTGAGTTCAATGTCTGCTTCAATTCTAAGTGGAAATATCCTTTTAAAATCTTCATCATTATCATATAATATTTGAAAACTTTCATAATCACCAATTAAAATAACTTTCACATTAATTGGAATGGAATCTGGTTTTAACCCTGCAATAGAAAGTACTTCTAAATAACTTTTAGTATAATTGTAATTTGCTTTCCCATGAATTAATGCTTTCTTTAAATAATAGTAACTTAAGCCACTACTTATTAAAGATGATAATCTTAATATTAAACATCCTTCATTAGCCTTTAATAAGCTTCCTGCAGTGATTAGAGAAATATCTGTACTATATCCACCATTATTATTTTTATATTCAATATTACCAATTAAATTTCCAATAGTAGGGTCCTCTTCATAGATAACTCTAGGATGATCTTTTTCAGAATTGTCAACAATTACATTTATATCATATTTAGAGAACACATTTTTTATATATTCCTCATCTTCTTCTAAATTTATTGTATAACAGTCAACTATTGTTTCCTCAAAATCATCATACATCTCTACTAAATATCTATAAACATCATCTTGAGAAATAAATTCAAGTAGTAACTCATCTTTATCTTTTTGCATATTCTTTTTTATATATTCCCTATAAATTCCCTTTAGTTTTTCAATTGATTTTATTTCAATATCTTTTAATATTTCTAATATAACTTCTGCTTCCTTTTTTAAAGTTGATGCCTGCTTTTCAATAGTTTCTTGAGTTGGACTTTCTAATTTATCATATTCATTTTGAGTCATTTCCTTTCCTTCATCTTTTAAAGGAATAAATACAAATCCACCACTAGTTGCTTTTACATCAAAATTTTTAGTCTTTGCGGAATCCATAAGCTTAGTTATATAATCATTTCTTTTTTCACTTATATCTTCAATTATGTCTTCCTTTTCCTCATCAGATGAGCTGTTATAAAAGTCTATTATACAGTCATAATATTTTTCTTTAATATCATCAATCATGTCCTTTAATAAATTACCTTTACCATTGGGTAAAAATAAAGCCATAGGATTTAATTGATCTTGTGCTGTTACATAACAAATATCCTTAGGTGCAGGAAGCTGTTTATATATACTCTTAACATACTCTGCTAAGTTTTTTAATTTTTCTTTTGAAAATGAATCTACATAATATATATTGTATCCGTCCTTTTGAATACTCAAACCTTTTTTTATCTTAATTAACGTAGATGTAATTTCAGGTATCCTATTAATATTATTTTTAATATAATCATCATCCGATGCACAAAAAATAATTTCCTTTGGAGTTAACTCTTTTTTCATATCTTATCCTACTTCGAAGTTATTATGGAATAAGGCACATGAAAATAAATAACAAGTCCAAAGTTGCCATGAATATTTTTCATCAGGCAAGGAGGCAAATTGCCCTCATAGCAAGCCTATTAGGTCAGTTTGCCGACGCAGCATGATGGAAAATAGACTGGCAAATTGACTTGTTATTTATTTGATTGTGCCTAAAAACATTTCAAAGCAGACTCCTCCCTAAATTGATAGTATATAATATTAATATTCTTTAAATACAAAAATAGATATACTTTTTTAAACTTTTATGTTTATAAATAAATATGTGGAAATCATAATTAGGATTATAACCACCGAAATCAGAAACATTGTTGTTTCGCAGGACTATGAAAATTTCGCTGAAAGCACTAAATGGAAGGTTGCCCCCACTTTAGCTTGCTCCAACTATTCAGTTGGACAAGCTAAAGTGGAACAACCTTCCATTAAGTGCTTTTAGCAGCTTATTTTCAAATGCCTCTACACAAAAATGTTTCTGATTTCTCTGTTTGGATATGCTCTTAAGTATGGTAATTATTTAATTTAATACCAAGCATAAATACAACTCTAATATCATTAATACAACTTTATAGAAGTAAGTATATAATACATTTATAATATAAAAAACTCAACTAAGGTACCTAAAAATTTTGAATGTGCCTTAGTTATATGAATGGATATTTTAGTTTGCTAATTCTATCCTCAAAAAATTTCATTTACAACACATATAGTCTAATACAAAAGCCTTCAAACCGTTATGTTTACTATAAATATTTATATATTTTTATATGTTCATATTTTCATTTTAAACTATTTACCTATTTAAATATATACATTTAAAAATTCTTTCCTATAAACAAAGTTTTATAGGAAAATAGATTTATATGTAAATATGAAACTATTTTTATTTTTTCTTATTTAGCATACAACTATTCTAAATAGGGGACAGGTTAATTAAAGTAGCTTATCCCCTATCCATTGACTATAGCAAACTTAATTGCTCAACTTCTGTTTCTTTAAATGAAGATATGCTAACTCCAATTAGTCTTACATCTTCTTTTAGTTCTTCACTTTCTAATAATTCTTCTGCAACTCTATAAATCTCACTATTGGTTCCAATATAATTATTTAAGGTTTTACTTCTTGTATGGTTTTCAAAATCTTTAGTTTTGAATTTTAAAGTTACAGTTTTCCCTACAACATTTTTTCTACTTAAGACGTCTTCTATTTCAAATGAAAATTCTCTTATATATTCAAGTAGCTCTTCCTTATTTTTCGTATCAGTCTTCAAAGTTTTTTCTTTTCCAACAGATTTTCTCTCTCGAACAATCTCAACTTTTCTATTATCAATACCTCTAATTCTGTCATATATCTCTATACCACTTTTGCCTAAATATTCCGTATAAAATTCCTTAGGCATATTGTACAAATCCTTTATATAATATATTCCCATGTTATTTAATTTAGCTACTGATACTTTGCCTAGTCCATGAATTTTTGATATAGAAAGAGGCATAAGTATATCTGGTACCATATCCTTTGTTATTTCCTTAATTCCATTAGGCTTGTTCCATTCTGAAGCAAGCTTTGCTAAAAATTTATTATAAGATATCCCAATAGATAAAGTTAATTCAACTTCTCTATAAATCTTATTTTTAATATATCTTGCAGCTTCCATTCCATCTTTAATTTTTCCTTGAGACAAATCCAAAAAACCCTCATCAATAGATACTTGTTCAATTAAAGGTGTTACCTCATTAAGTATTTTAAATACATCTTGTGAAACTTTCGTATACCTACCATATCTTCCTGAAACATAAATACCATTAGGACATTTTTCTCTAGCCATAAACATTGGCATAGCAGAATGTACACCAAACTTTCTAGCTTCATATGAGCAGGTTGATACAACCCCTCTCTCACTTACGCCACCTACAATAACAGGCTTATTACGAAGTTCTGGATTATCCCTTTGCTCAACAGATGCAAAAAAAGCATCCATATCTACGTGTAATATTTGATTTTCCAATTTTACATCTCACCTCATTTTCATATAAGGCACTATGAAAAAAGCAACAAGTCAGGATCTAGTCTATTTTGCGTCATACTTCGTAGCATCTTTGACTTGTTCTTTTCTTTCACATCCCTTATTTGATTATATTATAGCCAATACACTCAATAATTAGCAATATCAAAAAGTTTTTAAAGGTTATCATTTATAAAACAGAAAAATAGATGTTAAAATTTAATCCCTTAAAAACATTAACCATTCCACCAGTACCTATGGTATAATAAGAAAGTATTAGACGTACAATAGCATTATTAGCGATATTTTTTTATGTAAAGGAGTAATTATTATGGGTCTTAAAGAAAAATTAAGTGGTAAATTTGGTAACTATTTTCAAAATGCTTATATGGAGAAATACGGTGACAGAATTACAAGTATATCTGGAACTATTTTATCTGTAAAGCTTATCGAAAAGAGTTATATTATCTTCAATATATTAATGGTAGAAATGGTTGTTAAGCCTGAAGTTGGCAAGAAAGTTGTTAAGTGTTGGTACAAAAAAAATAGATGGTTTAAGAAACCTGAATTTATAACTGTAAAACAAGGTAATAAAGTTATTATCATGGGTGTTACTGGAGACAAGAATAACAAAAAAGAAAATTCTCAAGAAGTACAAATTATGAATGTATTAAATCTTACAACAAAAAAAGATTTAGTTCCAATAGATCATAGTCAATTAAAAAAATCACGTCAACAAGCAACTAACATGAGAAGATAGTACCTCATTGAATATGTGAAATACTATCTATATAGCAAAGGTGTTGTGCATCATTAAATAATGCACAACACCTTTTTTATTTTGACTTAATTAATAAATAAACACTGTTAATAAAAGCAATTATCCCAGAAAAGAACATTACAATAAGCCATTGATTAAGTGATAACGCTACAGTATGGAATACGTCCTGTAAAAATGGTACATATAAAACTGAACACAATAGTATTATTGATATTGCTACTGCTCCAACTAAATATGGATTTGTAAATAATTTAATTTGAAAAATAGAGTGTCTTTCTGATCTACATTCGAATACATGTATAAGCTGAGACATAACTAATGTACATAATGCTAAAGTTCTGCATGTTTCTAAATCCATTCTATAATACCTACCTACCATAAAGGATAACAATGTACACAAACCTATTAATGCTCCTCTAATTACTATCTTTTCAACAAGTCCTCGTGCAAATATACTTTCCTTCTTGTCTCTTGGTAGCTGTCTCATTATATCTTGTTCAGGGGGATCAACTCCAAGTGCTATAGCTGGAAGCCCATCTGTCGCTAGATTTACAAGTAAAATTTGAATTGGGCTTAATGGATTAGGTAAATAAAATAATGTTGCTAAAAACATGGTTAATACTTCTCCAAGGTTACAAGATAATAAATATCTTATAAATTTTCTTATATTATCATATATTATTCTTCCCTCTTCCACTGCTGCAACTATAGTTGAAAAATTATCATCCATAAGAATCATAGATGACGCTTCTTTAGTTACATCTGTACCTGAAATCCCCATTGCAATCCCTATGTCAGATTCTTTAATAGCTGGTGCATCATTTACACCATCTCCCGTCATAGCAACGATATTTCCTTTTCTCTTAAAGGCTCTTACAATTCTCAATTTGTGGCTAGGGGAAACCCTTGCAAATACTCTTATCTTTTTTATTTTACTTTCTAGTTCTAAATCACTTATTCCCTCTATTTCTTCACCTGTCATAACTTGCTCTGAAGTGCTACATATGTTTAAAGCTTTTGCTATTGCAAGAGCAGTATTTTGATGATCACCTGTTATCATAACAGGTTTTATACCTGCAAGTTTACATTTTAAAACTGCATCTCGAGCCTCTTCTCTTGGAGGATCTATACTTCCTGCTATACCTATGAAAATCAAATTTTGTTCTAATTTATCCCCTTTTATTAAATGTTCTTCTTTATATGCACCCGCTATACATCTTAGTGCCCTAGATGACATTGCTGTAATAAAATCAGCTACTTGCCTTTTCTTTTGATATGTGAAAGGCTTGACTTTATTATTTTCTAAGATAAAATCACATCTTTCTATTATTCTTTCTGGAGCACCTTTAACATAACAAATTTCTTGATCTCCATCCTTAACAATAACAGACATCATCTTTCTAGTTGAATCAAAAGGTATATCAAACACTCTATTAGTCTTGCCAATAAAACTTTCAAGTTCCTTAGCTTCATTGAAAAACATATTTATTAATGCTGTTTCTGTTGGATCTCCATGAAGTACTTCATTCATTTTTTTCTTAGTAAAATCATAATTACAATCATTACAATAAACAAGAGCCTTCATAAATTTTGTATAGTCACTTAATTTCTCTTTTTCAAGTTCATGGATTCTACCATTTAAATATACTTCTTTTACGGTCATTTTATTTTGAGTTAAAGTCCCTGTCTTGTCAGAACATATTACAGATGTACAGCCTAGAGTTTCTACTGCAGGTAGTTTTCTTACAAGTGCATTCTTCTTAAGCATTCTCGACACTCCAAGAGCTAATGAAACCGTAACAATGGCAGCTAGTCCTTCAGGAATTGCAGCAACTGCAAGGCTAACTCCAAGTAAAAACATCTCTGTTATATCATTTCCTCTTATTATTCCCATTATAGTAACAATAGCGCATATTATTATACAAATAACAACCAAAACTTTTCCTAATGAATCTAATCTTTTATTTAAAGGAGATTTTTCTTCCTCAATATTTTGAATTAAGTCTGCTATTTTACCCATTTCAGTTTTCATGCCTATGCAGTCAATTTTGAATAAACCTTTTCCTTTAACCACAGTTGTACCCATAAAACCTACATTACTTTTATTCCCTGTTTTCTTTTCTGATTTGTTATTACTATTTCCATTTCCTATTTTTAATTTAGAACCATTAGTGTTATAATGTTTAGCATCTTTATTTACACCAACAGATTCACCTGTTAACAAAGATTCATCAACAACTGTTCCTGAACTTTCAATAAAGAATCCATCAGCTGGTATTCTATCTCCAGCTTCTAAGATGACAACATCTCCAATTGTTAAATTAATTGAATTTATAACCTTTATACTTGAATCTCTTAAAACTTTACAAGTTGGTGCTGCAAGTTCCTTCAATGCTTCTAATGACTTCTCAGTTCTAAATTCTTGAACAAATCCAAGTATTGCATTAATAATCACTATTATAAGTATAGTAACAGCATCTGCCTTATCCCCAATTATCCCTGAAATTATAGTAGCTGCAATTAATACCCAAACAATAAAATCATTAAACTGAGATAAAAATATTTTAAATGCAGATGTTTTATTATGGTGCTTTAATTCATTAAGCCCAAAGTCCTTTATTCTCTTTTCCGCTTCTTTAGTGCTAAGACCAGCCATCAATTCCTTTTCCTGTATCACAACTTTTCCTCCTAATATAAGATTCCTTATATACTATATATATTTTCCTTTGGAAAAGTTATTCCCATAAAAAAGTGCATATAAAAAATAAGCTACATACTTGTGCAGTATGTAGCTTATTTCTCTATAGATGTACTATAATTTTATTTCATTGAATTAATTACATTTGTAAGTATTGGTATTACTTGTTTCTTTCTTGATAACACTCCAGGTAAGAATGCCATTGAATCTTCCAATTTAACATTAAATGTCTTTTCAACATAATCATGTCTTTCACCTGCAACTAATACTTGTGAACCTTCAGTTAATATATCAGTTAAAAGTAACATAACTACGTCATAACCTTTACTATCCGCTTCACTTTTCATAAAACTTAACATTTCATCTTTTAATGGCATAAATCCATCAATATCCATAGTATTAACTTGAGCTACACCAACCTTAGCTTCTCCCATTGAAAATGGTTTGAAATCTTGATTGAAAATTTGAGATACACTCTTTCCTTTTAAAGAAGTTCCCGCTTTAAACATTGCTTTTGCAAATTCCTCTAAACTCTTAATTCCAGCAATTTCAGCTAATTTATTGCATACTATCTTATCTTGTTCTGTACAAGTAGGGCTCTTAAACAATAGAGTATCTGAAATAATCGCTCCACATAATAATCCAGCAACTTCTTTAGATGGAGTAATATTAAGTTCAAAGTAACACTTACCAACTATAGTTGATGTGCTTCCTAAAGGTTCATTTCTAAAGTATATTGGATTACTTGTTTGAATATCAGCAACTCTATGATGATCTATGATTTCAAGAACTTCTGCTTCTTCTAAACCATCAACTGATTGACCTCTTTCATTATGATCTACTTGAATAACTTTTTTCTTATGATTTGAAATAAGATGATATCTTGAAACAGTTCCAATAACCTTTCCATCCTCATCAATTACAGGATAACTATTAAATCTAGTTTCAGCCATAGTATCTTTAATATCTTCAACTAAATCTTCTTTTGAAAATGATATTAAATCATCAGTAGCCATAACGTAACTTACTGGTATACTTTGAATTAATAATCTTGAAGCTGTATAAGAATCATAAGGTGTGCTTATTATAGTAACCCCATTTTCTTTAGCTTTAGAAAGTAAATTTTCTGAAATTCCATGAGAACCAGTTATTATTATTAATGATGTTTTTATATTAATTAAAGCTTCTTGAACATCAGGTCTATCGCCAACAATTGCAATATCACCTTCATTAACAAACTCTTTTAAACTTTCTGGTTGCATCGCAGTAACTGCAATCTTGCCTTTAAATATTTTACAAGCTTCATTTATGTATATACTAGTCCCTGAAAGTGTATCTAATATATTTTCTATTGATGTTTTACTTTTAGCTAATATATTATTATCACCTATGTCCATATATGATGATGTTAAGTTTGAAATAGAAAGTATTCCTACTAATCTATTCTTATTATCAACTACAGGCAAAGATTTAATATGATTATCTTTCATCAAATTCCATGCCATTTTTAAAGAAAGCTCTGGTAATATTGCTGCAATAGTATCAAAATCCAAATCTTCAACTTTAAGCTTAACTGTTTCTAATAATCTTGGAGCCTTAACACCAAAGTAATCTAAAATAAATTGAGTTTCTGAATTTACATTTCCTAACCTTACAGGTAAAGCTGGAAGATTACTAGTCTTATTTTTAAATTCTGCATAACCATATGCAGCACAAATAGAATCCGAATCTGGATTTTTATGTCCAGTTACATAAACTACATTTTCCAAAATAATTCCTCCTATAAATTTTCATTTTTATATGCTAAATCATACATATTAATTTTACTTATAAAGCTAAGCAATGTAAAGAGTTAATTCACTTTACATTGCGTACTTAGTCTATTATAATTTAAATCTGAAACTTAAACTTCTATATTTTATATAGAAAAAACACTAATACATATATTTAAATCTATGTGTATTAGTGTTTTTTCATTTTGGTTATCTCATGGTATTTATCATACTCCAAAGGTCATCCGCTGTCGTTATTGTCTTTGAACTAAGTTGAAAAGCTCTTTGAGTTAATATCATATCTGAAAATACTTCAGTACTATCAACATTTGATCCTTCTAAAGAACCTTGTACTACAGTATAATCATTACTTACTGTTATTTTTGCATCTGAACTTGGTACAAACTGACTATTTCCAATAGGTATAAACCCTTTATCGCCTATAGCAGTGAAAATCGGAATATTTCCAACCTTAACTGATTCTTCTCCGACCTTCATTGTTATTCCACCTTGTGCATCTATAGATATCTTATTACTCTCCAAAGCTGGATTTCCTTCTGATGCTCCATTTTCATATTGAACATATACTTTAGTTCCCATAGAATCTACTAACACTCCATTAGGATCAATTTTAAAATTTCCATCTCTTGTATATGCAATATTTCCATCAGACTTTTGAATCGCAAAATATCCACTTCCATCTATAGCTAAATCAGTTTTACCACCTGTAGTTAAAAGATTTCCTTGCTTGTTTTTAGCAAAATTGGTACCAAGCTTAACTCCTGTACCGCTTATTGCTGTTTTTTCTACAAGTGGCGTTCCTTTTCTATCTAATGATTCAGTTAATAGATCTTTAAATCCTACATCTATACTTTTATATCCGGTTGTAGAAGCATTTACCAAATCATTTGAAAGGTAATCAAGCTTTTCTTGGTATGCAGTTAAACCACTTTGACCAATGGCAAATATGTTAAACATAATTATCCCCTCCTCTATTTAGAATCT
>Ga0302173_10001637_pt1 | contig 11137 bp, 11 predicted proteins | sample I_Fen_N3_1_FD_198785 | JGI IMG/M metagenome (GOLD analysis project Ga0302173, IMG submission 198785) | Peat permafrost microbial communities from Stordalen Mire near Abisko, Sweden - I_Fen_N3_1 | ecosystem: Environmental > Terrestrial > Soil > Wetlands > Permafrost | place: Sweden: Abisko... | reverse complement strand
GTCTTATATTCATTAAATTACCTCCTAATAAGTTTTAGCAATCAGTGTCATGTGTTTTGCAGGTTTATCACAGTTGATACACGTCAAATTTTCATTATCAGATTCTTGAACACCTAAAATATCAACCCGTACCTTTTCTTCTATGTCCTTTCCGCAGTTCTGAACACCACACCAGTTGAAAGTTATTATTCCACCGGCTTTGGACATTTCATTAGTTGCTTCCTCAATGGAGTCTACACTTCTAATACTTTTTTCAAATGTTTTCCACGCCTTATCTTTCATGTTGAGACTTATATCTCTAAGTGTCTCGTATATTGTTTCAGAAATTCCTAAAGGGTTGTAATCTATGATTTCCTTTTCCAGAGTATCTCTTCTGTAGGTTACAACTTTCTTGTTTTTAAGATCCCTAGGTCCCACCTCTATTCTTAGTGGTACTCCTCTCATTTCCCATTCATAATATTTTTTACCAGCTCTTATATCTCTATCATCAAAGTAAACTCTTAAATTAGCTTCAGTTTTCAACTTCTCTTCCAGATTACTGCAGAATTCAATTACCTCTTCACCACTTTTTTTGAAGATTATCGGAACAATTACAACTTGATAAGGAGCAATATCTGGTGGCATGCAAAGTCCTGATTTGTCACCATGAATACCAATTACAGATGCAATTACTCTGTCGGATAATCCATAACAGGTCTGGTATACATATTCATGTTCTCCTGAGGCGGTCTCGTAGGTTATATCAAAGGTCTTAGCGAAGGTCTGTCCAAGGTTGTGTACTGTAGCTATCTGCAGTGTCTTACCGTCAGGCATAATGGTGTCAAATGCAACTGTGTACAGTGCACCAGGAAATTTGTCCCACTCAGGACGTCTGCTTACCACGTATGGTATTCCCAGCATATCAAAAAATTTTTTGTAGATTTTAATAGCATCCCTAACCTGTTGTTCAGTTTCTTCAGCTGTTGAATGAACAGTATGTGCTTCTTTAAAGGTTGTTATCTCCCTTACCCTTATTAATGGTCGTGTATGTTTGGTTTCGTACCTGAAAGTATTCACAACCTGGTAATATTTCATTGGGAGATCGCTGTGATTTCTAACCCAAAGTGAAAACATTGGATACATTGCAGTTTCACTTGTTGGTCTTAATGCAAGCTTTTTATTAAGTTTTGTTAGTCCACCATGTGTTACCCAGTAAACTTCCTCTTCAAATCCTTTAACATGTATTGCTTCCTTTGCAAGTTCATCCTCAGGTATTAAAAGTGGGAATAGTACCTCTTCATGATCCTTGTCTAATATTTCTTTCAATATGTTAATGGTGTGTTTTCTTATTTTAAATCCCTGGGGAAGCCATACATGCATTCCCTTTACTGGGTATCTGGTATCGATTATCTCCGCTTCTTCAAGGATATTGTGGAACCATTCGCTGAATTCTGACATTTATTCACCCATTATCTTAAATATTCTGTTCAATTTCATTAATTCAATATTATAATGTCTTTTGAAATTGATTAAATTTTATAATTATCTAAGAGTACTGTATTAATAATGATCTATTTACTTTTAAATTGATTAACCATTGAAAAATATGAATTTTTCAAATTATATTTAACTATAACTTTGATGTTTTTAAGTTTTTAATTTAATCCACGAATTTTTACATATTTGGGCATGAATACATTCTTGAAAATTATTAAAAGGTTTTAATATTAATAAATTAATATCTACATGAATACTTATCTTTAACATTATTTAATATACACTAACAAGAAGCAATATCTGAATGTTAATTATATAAAAACAGATCTATTGGAATTAATAATGGATGATAAAATTATTTTAATCATAATTTAGCATAATAGTAACTAGAAGTGGAGTTATTGATAACATGGATGTAAGAAAGATTCAGTTGCCAAGGGAGATTCATACAGGTGCAGGAGTAATTGAGGAAACAGGGGCTATTTGTAAAAACCTTAGGTTTGATGGGAAAGTTATGGTGGTTTCTGGACCAAAAACGCGCCATATAGCTGGCGAAACTGTAATTGATAGTCTCGTGAATGAAGGATTTGATGTTCATAATATCACAATAAATCACGCTTCTAAGAATTCAGTATTAGAAGTACAGGACTTGATAAAAAACTGTTGCCTTGTACTGGGTGTTGGAGGTGGGAAGGTTATTGACGTTGCTAAACTAGCGTCTACACGATCAGCTGTTAATTTCATAAGTGTACCAACTGCAGCATCACACGATGGGATTGCATCTCCTAGAGCCAGTATAAAAAATGAAGCTGGAACTGTTTCATTGAAAGCTGAACCACCAATAGGAGTAATTGCTGATACAAAGATCATAAGCGGGGCACCATTCAGACTTCTCGCTGCCGGATGTGGCGACATAATATCCAACTACACTGCTATTTTGGATTGGAAGCTGGCACACAGACTTTTAAATGAAGACTACAGCGATTCGGCTGCAGCATTATCTATGATGACTGCAAAGATGACTATAAAATCAGCAGATGCTATTAAAGAAGGTTTGATAGAAAGTGCAGGTTTGGTTGTAAAAGCCCTGATAAGCAGTGGAATAGCCATAAGTATTGCAGGTACTAGCCGACCTGCAAGTGGATCTGAACACAAATTCAGCCATGCACTCGACATAATTGCTCCTAAACCAGCTCTTCACGGTGAACAATGTGGTGTTGGGACTATAATGATGATGTTCCTCCACGGTGGGGACTGGAAATTCATAAGAGACACATTAAAAATTATTAAAGCTCCAACAACAGCTAAAGAGATGGGAATTAAACCAGAATATATTATTGAAGCACTTAAAATCGCCCACACCATCCGAAGTGAGAGATACACAATTTTAGGTGATAGGGGACTTACTGAAGAAGCAGCAGAGAGTCTGGCTGTTAAAACAGGTGTTATTTAACTTTTCGTGAAATTTCTCTATAATTTTTTTTGAAATTAAGTTCCAAATTAAACAAAATTTTTTTCAATTTAATATTTTGAAAATTCAATTAATCTTAATTATATCCATTTATATAATCTGAAGGATATACAAAATCTTAATATAATATTGTATCTGATTAATAAATTCATATAAATATTTATTAATGTAACAAAAATCAAAACGGGATTAAAACCCCAAATTATAAGGTGATAATAATGATTACGCTTATTGGCAAAAGTCTTGCAAATAAAGGTTTAAAATTTATGAATTACGGAGCTACATCTGAATGTGAATCCTGCAGATTTAAAAATACTTGTATTGATCCACTTGAAGTTGGGAGGATGTACATCATAAAGAATGTAAAAAATGGTGAACAACCATGCCTCATTCATGAGGGAGGTAAAGTGAAGGTTGTGGAAGTTGAAAAGGCATATATAAGGGGAGTTATAGATACAAAACAATCATTTGAAGGTTCTAAAATAATTTTTAACCCTCCCGAATGTGATGAAGACTGTTCGTTGCATGATATGTGCTTTCCAGAAGGTCTTTACAGAGATGACAAGTGTAAGATCATCAGGAACATGGGAAAACCCCGAGAAAAATGTCCAAAGGGACGTGACCTTAATATGGTACTTTTGAAATATTAATTGAACAGATTTATCGAGGAAATTTTTATGGAACTTAAAAGAAGAGTGGGATACGAAGCAGCCAAACTTGTTAAAGATGGAGATGTTGTAGGGCTTGGTACAGGATCTACTACTCATTACTTTATTGAAAAGCTTGGAGAAAGGATTCAAACAGAGGAGATAAATATTTTTGGAGTTCCCACATCTTTTCAATCATTTTTCCTTGGAAGAGATTTAGGTATTCCAATAACAACCCTAGAGGAACATGACGTTGATATTGCGGTAGATGGTGCAGATGAGGTTGATCCTGAACTTAATTTAATAAAGGGTGGTGGAGCAGCCCACACACTTGAGAAAATTGTTGATGAATCAGCTTCATTGTTTGTTGTAATTGTGGATGAAACTAAAATAGTTTCTGAACTGGGAAGCTTTCCTGTACCAGTTGAAGTAATCCCCCAAGCAACCCGGACTGTGAAAGAACATTTAATAGAAATGGAAGGATTACCTAAACTCAGAATGGCAGAAAGAAAGGATGGTCCTGTTGTAACAGATAATGGGAATTTTATATACGATGTAAAATTTAATATTAAAAATCCTAAAAAATTGGAAACTGAAATCAACACCATTCCCGGAGTAATTGATAATGGTATATTCTCACAGATAGTTGACAAGGTTATAGTAGGAAAAGATACTGGTATTGAAGTCCTTAAAAAGTAAATTCCTGATTGTTGTTTAATAGTTCTTACATCAAATATTTGATTCTAATTCAACCAAATCTAATGATTTTACAATTTCTACCTAACATCAAGAAGTTTCAACATTTCATCAACATCTGTGGTGGGTATTTTACAGCATCCAGCAGCACAAACATACGCTGTAGCCATACCATCAATATTACCTTTTAACTTAAGAAATTCGGCAATTTTATCCACATCACCAGGATTGTCGGTGTCTTTGAATATTATGACCTTGTTGGGGATGTAATGTTGGTTTAAATTGTTCAACATGTTTAAAGTATCAGGAGCTCCAGTTTTTCCAACGATAACAATTTCAAATGAGGGTCCAACTTTAAAGTCAACTGCTGTTAAGAAGTATGTATATCCTATTGGGACCCTTTTAATATTCTCTGAAAATGAAGTTTCCATATCAACAGCCATTGCCTCGAGTTCGGGGTTTTCTGTTAGCCTTGCTATTTGTATTAAATTTAACATTTCCACAGAGTTACCTGATGGTGTTGCGCTATCGTAAATTTTTTTCTCCCGTATAAGCACTTTTTCACCATCTGCTGCTGTGAAATAAAATCCAAATTCATCAACGTCCCAGAAATACTTTAATAAAATATCGTTAAGCTTAATTGCTGCATTTAAGTATTTAATATCAAATATTGCATTGTATAGTTCCAGCAATCCCCATATCATGAATGAATAATCATCCAAGTTTCCTGTTATCCCTGCATCACCGTCTCTGTACCGGTGCATTAGTCTGTCACGAGATAATAGTTTATTAAGAATAAAATCAGCTGCATCCTTCGAAGCATCTGAGTATTTTTTCTCATTAAACACCTGACTGGCCTTTGATAATGATGCTATAATTAATCCATTCCAATCAGTGAGTATTTTATCGTCTTTATGTGGATGTATACGTTTTTCACGTTCTTTATAAAGTTTATCACGTACTGTATCAATTTTGTCTTCTATTTCTGATCTTGAGAGTTTCAATATGTCTTTAAGTTCATTTATATCATGTTTCATGTTTAAAATGTTATTTTTGGATGTTTGTGAATACCCATCATTGAAATTCCCTTCATCCTTAACATCATAAACTACTGATACAAACTCTACTTCATCATCATCAAGAATTTCATTGATCTCCTTAGCTGTCCATACATAAAACTTTCCTTCAACTCCTTCACTATCAGCATCTTCAGCAGAATAGAAAGCACCTTCTGGAGATTTCATATCTCGAATTACATATTGAAATATCTCTTCTGCAATTTTTTTGTATTTTGCTTTACCAGTAGCCTGAAATGTCTCAGTATAAATCAATGCAATCAATGCCTGGTCGTAAAGCATCTTTTCAAAATGAGGTACTAACCAGTACTTGTCAACCGAGTAACGGTGAAAACCGAAGCCCAAATGGTCGTATATACCGCCCATCGCCATTGAATCAAGTGTTTTTGTTACCATATATAGTGCATGTTTGTTTCCAGTACGTTTCCAGTACCTTAAAAGAAACATTAAATTATGAGGAGTTGGAAACTTCTGAAAATCCCCAAAACCACCGTTATCGTCATCAAATACTTTTGAAAGTTCATCATAAGTTTTTTCCAGGACTTTCTCATCTAAATATTCTCCTTTCCTGGTCTTTGACACATCCTGGAGTGCTTTGAAAATCTGATCCCCCGAGTTCAGTGCTTCAGCACGGTTATCATTCCATATATCTTGAACATTTAAAATTAAGTCTTTCAATCCAATGGCACCGAATCCACTTTCCCTTGGGAAGTAAGTACCAGCAAAGAATGGTTTTTTATCTGGAGTCATAATAATAGTTAATGGCCAGCCACCAGTTCCTGTCATTATCTGGCATGCAGTCATGTAGATACCATCAATATCAGGCCTTTCTTCACGGTCCACCTTCACTGCAACAAATACATTATTCAGTAAAGCTGCTACTTCATGATTCTCAAATGATTCATGGGCCATGACATGGCACCAGTGACATGTAGAATATCCAATTGATAAAAAAACAGGTTTATCTTCATTTCTAGTTTTTTCAAAGGCTTCTTCACCCCATGGATACCAATCAACAGGATTTGTTGCATGTTGAATTAAGTATGGGCTTTTTTCATCCTTTAAATGGTTGTATACAGTTTTAGAAGTACTTCTTTCTGGACTTTTCATGGTTCTCACCTAAATTCCATTAAAGAAATCAATTCTAATATAGAAAATAATTTAATGATTTATGTTTATAATAACTAGAACTTGGTTTTATCGGTAGCCCGAATATTATTAAATAATAAAAAAAATTCCATATTAAGTGTTTTTAATCTAATTTATTATCAGCATCTATAACAAATGTACAGCATTCATTTCCCATAGCATAACATTCTGTTTCAGCAGTTGTTATATCCCTTTGAAAATACTTAGAAAAAATTGCATCTAAAACACCAGAATCAAAGGAACAAGCAGGTTCACCAATTTCAGGGAGATCTTTGCATTCAAAACAATCGTAAACACAAATCGTTAATGGATCTAGATTTTTTACTTCAATCTGTCCCAATTGCTTACTTTCCCAAAAGTTTGTGATGTTTTTTAGAAGCTGATTTAGATTGTTATCTTTTAATTCTTCATAAAATACATCACCCACTCGTTTCCCTGCGTTGTGGAGTATGGGATCTATATTAATTCCTTCGTTCCAAAATTCTGCTCTAAGAGAACGTAAAATAAGTCTGTAAAATTCAAAAGGATCCTTTAAATGAGGAAGTTTCGAGAAGTAATCATCTATATCAAATTTGGATTCCTTATCCCTCGATAGTTCACCTAAAAATTCAGCGTTTATACAGAAAATTTTCCTACGTGCATCGTTTGGATCTTTGGTGGACCTGATCAAACCCTCTTCCACAAGTTCACGAAGGTGTTGGGAAACTGTTGGTTTGGCCTTTCCTGTTAACTCAACGATCTCATTAAAACTCATGTTCCTGTAACATAGTGAATCAAGAATATTAACCTTAACCTGTCCCTTGACCACATCTACCTTATTATCTGAGGAAAATATTTTGTACTGCAATGCTTTTTTTGAATTCTGCTTTTTTATTGCCTTCATGTGTAACCATAATTATTCTTTAGATTATATTATAAAAAAGTTCTGCTTATACCAAATCACATTATTTTGTAATTCAATAAATAATTTTGAATTTATATTATCTATCACACAAGAGTATGTTGCCTACTCCCACATTCTCTCCTTCTACTTCTCTTATGATTATAACCATGGCTGATACTGGAATTCCCATTATTTCACTTGCTGTTTCAGTATATGCTTTTACTAGTTTAGATTTTTGTTCTTTAGTCATTTTAGGTCCATCTACAGTTATTACGGGCATGTTCTTCCCTCCAATTTTATTTAAATTTAATTGCTATAATCTAAAATATATTTTTATTTGATTTTTTTTCTTTATTTACTATGATATTTTAATTCAAGTTTCATTAAATTTTCATCTATTATCAAAACGAAAGCTTTATAGTAACCAATGGTTAATATAATCTCGACTCAAAAAATGAGGCTAAAATATGACAAAAAGAATGGACAGTAAAGGATTAATAGATAAGATGCTTGAGGACACAGCAAGTGCCATTGATAGCATCAAAAACGACATAGAAAAATCAATAGTTGACTACACATTTGTTCCTGGTAAAGATATCATAGAAACAGACGATACAATAATTGTTCGTGTGGATCTTGCAGGAATAAAAAAGGAAAATATAGAACTCAACCTCACAGAAACAAAACTTAAGGTTAAGGCCATGTTCGAAGACGAGCACATTGGAGAGGTTATGGGCAATAACAGACGTCCTACGCTTATCAGGAGAACAGTTCGCTTCCCTAAAAAAGTCTTGGCAGAAGAAGCAGAAGCTAAATTTGAAAACGGACTTTTAACTGTTGAAGTTCCAAAATTGGAGAAAAAACAAAGTTTTAATGTGAATATTAAATAAATTCACACTTATTTTTCTTATTTTTTTTAACTTAATATCAGATAAGTTTCTATAAGTCCTACATATGTTTTATCAGCTTATTTGATCAGTAGTTGCTTTTTGAGGTTTTTATCTGTTCCTGTTGTTTTTTAAGTCCTAAGGTAAGTAATGTCATTACAATTGCAATGCAACCAATTAGGAAATATGCAGACGGGTAACCTATTGCAGTACCTTCTTGTGATGCTATCACAGCTCCTATGAGTGCGCCTCCTACCAGCTGACCAACACTAGAGTTTATGTTTATTAGTGCCTGTCCAGCAGCTCTCTTACTAGCAGGACTTTCTAAAAGCATAATATATCTAAGGGGGGGGGAAATCCCTACACACTTCCTAACCCTAATCCAATAACTATTCCAGATAATATGAACAGGTAAAACGATTTTCCAAGGGAGCTTAGCATAAAAGGCCGATTACAAGCTTATAATACCTGCGAACATGATCCTTTTTGTACCGTATCTATCCAACAATCTTCCTATTATAGGTGCGCTTATTCCAGTGCTAAAACAAGCGGTATCGCCATTAAACTTGCTTGTGATGTTGTTAGTGCAAGGATAGTAATGGCAAAGGCGCGTAAGAACACTATAGCTGTCTGATTAAGTCCTGTTCCAACAGAAATACTAGCTGCTATCTTTAATTACCTACTTTTAAGCAGGTTGACTTCAATCACCGGGTCATCGGCTCTTCTCTCTATTCTTACGAGAACCGGTAATAATAATATTGCAGCGACTAAAAATGGCCAAGTATGGGTTGATGTTAGATTCCTACGAAGATGGTTTTGTTTATCTGATTTACACCATATACAAGCGAACTTACCATCAAAGCTAAAACAGCAGTGCCATACCAGTCAAATCTTCTATAACTCTCTTTTTTACTTTGTGGCAATATTTTTAATCTTAATACAATAACCACTACTGCAACTGGGATTTTAATGATAAAAACCACTGCCAACTGTAACTTAGAAGTAGACCTCCTAAAATTGGCCCTAAAAGACCTGAAAATCCCCAAACAGATCCTATAAGTCCAAGTGCTCCACCCCTTTTTTCTGGTGGAAAGGTATCTCCAATAAATGCGCTGGCTACTGGAAAAATACCTCCAGCACCAAAACCCTGTATAGCCCTTCCAATTAATAGGGTTTCAAATGAAAATGAACTTACTGTAATTGCCGATCCAATAGCAAAAAGTAAAACATCCAAGATGTGAAGCGTTTTCCTACTGTACATATCTGGCAGTTTGGCCATTAAGGGGTCCCTACAATGAAAAATAGAATGTAAATGGTGAATATCCATGAAACTAATCTTTCATTGATTCCAAATGCCATTTTAATTGTAGGTAGTGCGGGTCCAACAATTCCAATGTCAAGGGCACCCATGAAAACACCCACGAACAGCTAGGCCAAAATCTTATTTCTATCTGAGTTATCCAAGTATGTGTAGGATTTTTTCATTAATAAGCATGAAGTTAATTGACAGAAATGGATAGAAACATTCAGATAATAAAATAAAATCAAAAATTTAATATCAATCATTTTTTTTAAATATAAAAATTACAAGGTTATATTACTGTGTTTGTTCATCCTACTGCTTTTAGTCATTGTAATTGGTGTTATAACATGCAAACCTTCAATTTTATAGTTTAAGTATATTTATGATCCATTTGTTTGACTAATTATTCTATTTTTTGTACAATATTAAAATACCATTAAAAAATAGTCAATTTTTAATAAATAAATTTAAAATCCAGAAGGGAATATATTTGATCATGGAATTGGAGATAAGTTTAGAAGATGTAAAGAAAATATCAATTGCAGAATTAATGGAAAGATTATCGGTAGATGTTAAAGGCCTTTCTGATTATGAAGCAAAAAAAAGACTTGAATACGGGATAAATGAAATTTCCCAGGGAGAGCAAAGCCATATAAAAAAATTTTTAAGTTATTTCTGGGGACCAATTCCTTGGATGATTGAATTTGCACTTATTTTATCACTTTTAATACAGCACTGGCCTGAATTTGGTATTATATTATTGCTACTATTAATAAACGGTCTTGTGGGGTTCATCCAAGAAGACAGAGCAGACAATGCCATTGAGATATTAAAGGAAAAACTAGCCTACAATGCAATGGTTTTTAGAGAGGGGAAATGGATAAAGATTCCTTCAAAATATATTGTGCCTGGAGACATTGTAAAAGTCCATTTGGGTGATATAGTCCCTGCAGATATCAAACTCATAGAAGGAGATTATGTTACTGCCGATGAATCATCACTTACTGGTGAATCACTGCCAGTGGATAAGAAAATAGGAGATATTATTTACTCAGGATCCACTATACAGAAGGGGCAGATGAACGGGATAGTATTTGAACACTTTTTTTGGAAGGGCTGCAGGACTGGTATCTGAAGTCAGCCCTAAAAGCCATCTTCAAAAGGCAGTTATAACAATTGGGGACTATCTTATCGTACTTGATCTCATAATGGTTGCATTAATCTTCATTGCAGGTTTGATTCGACATGAAAGTTTCTTCGATATTTTAGGATTTGCACTTGTTTTGACCATAGCATCCATCCCCGTTGCACAACCAGCTGTTTTATCTGTTACCCTGACTGTGGGTGCAATGGCAATGGCCAAAAAGAAGGCAATTGTAAGTAAACTAACAGCCATAGAAGAAATGGCTGGTATGGATGTGTTATTCTCTGATAAAACAGGAACTTTGACTAAAAATGAGATATCCATTGCTGAAATAGAATCTTATAATGAATTTACAGATGATGATGTTCTCTTTTATGCTGGATTAGCTTCTTTACGATTGGAACA
>Ga0302173_10001632_pt1 | contig 11149 bp, 12 predicted proteins | sample I_Fen_N3_1_FD_198785 | JGI IMG/M metagenome (GOLD analysis project Ga0302173, IMG submission 198785) | Peat permafrost microbial communities from Stordalen Mire near Abisko, Sweden - I_Fen_N3_1 | ecosystem: Environmental > Terrestrial > Soil > Wetlands > Permafrost | place: Sweden: Abisko... | reverse complement strand
CATATTACCCCAACTCTGTCTAAGTCGAGAATGGTTCCTGTTTCGTTATTTACATGCATTAAACTCACAATAGTCTTTTTCTCTTCTGCCAATAAATTAGACAAATGAGTAAGATCTATACTTCCGTCAGGGTTTATTTTTACATAATCAACCTGCACATTATATTTAGCTTCTAATACTAAAACAGTATGCAAAACGGCATGATGCTCAATTTTTGTAGTAATGATACGCTCAATTTTAAGATCTTCTACGGCCGAACGAAGAATCCAGTTATCAGCTTCAGTTCCTCCTGAAGTAAAAATAATTTCTTGCGCAGAACAGTTTAAATGTTTGGCAATACTTTTTCTGGAAAGCTCCAGAATAGTCTTTCCGTTTCTTCCAAAACTATGTGTAGAAGACGGATTACCAAAATCTTCTGTCATTACTTTAGTCATTTCCTGAATAACTTCAGGACGCATAGCGGTTGTAGAGGCGTTATCGAGGTATACTTTTTTCATTACTGCAAAGTTATGAAATATCAATTGTCTAATCTTAAATATCATTTGCCAATTTTTTCACTATTTTTGACGTCAAATAAAATTACGATGAAAAAATATGCAAGCCTTCTATTGTTCGCCCTACTATTAAACGGTTGCGATGATGGTGATTTAACAGTAGATACTATTGATTTTAGCAACGAGAGTATTAAAGCTCAAACCTGTGATCCATTAACTAATAATCTAATATACAAACTTAAAACTCAGGAATCTTTATTACTGCAATTACCTGACAATAAAATTATAAATGATCCGTCTGTTTACTCTTATGACATCGATAATAGTTTATATCGTGTGGTATACAGAGCATATGACGGTACTGTTGCCACTGCCAATATATGTGGTACAATACCTCCAAAAACACCTAATATTACAGAAGAATGGCTTGGAACAGCCGGAAAAATAGAGATTACTACCACTCAGAATACAGACTTACCCGCAACTGATGGAAGCACCAAAATTATAGGCTACAATCATACTATTGTTTTTAGAAATATTACTTTTGACAAACCAGCAGGAAAGCAGGTTGAAGCTGAATATGTATTTGGAAATTTCGCAACTTCGTATACTTCACCAAATACAACTTTTACCAATCCTGTACAGCAATGTACAAATTCTTCAAAACAGGTTTACAATTTTAATGCATCATCTGCATTAACAATTGACAATATCGATCCTGCATTGATTGTTAATGAAAAAACAACTACACCTAGAACAGGCCTTATCAATGCAAATGGTACAACAAACAAAGTTTTATTGCGTACTTATATAAACGGCACACTAACGCAAGGTTACTTTTGTAACACAACAATACCATCAAGTCCTTCGGTTAGCGAAACATGGATTGCCCAGGATGGAATTGCAGGAGCAAGCGGAATTATAGAAGTTACTACAACAAGTGTTAACAATGTTTTTACCCATACTATTGTTCTTAAAAGTGTAACATTACAAAAAGATCATAGTACTTTTAAACTGCCTACAAATTATACTTTAGGAAATTTAGAAGTTGTCGTACCATAAATTTAAATCCTGTTTTTAAGCTTTTAAAAACACCTTTTAATTCCTACAAAAAAACATCCGTTTTTTATTCTAATTTCGTATTGAAATTAGAATAAAAAACGGATGTTTTTTTATGCTCTAAAACGAATAAATTCAAGCGCAAAAAAGCGTCTTATTTATTGTTTTGCCTAAAATAAACTTCGGTGGCACCTAAGCCATATTTTTGATAATTGGCATCCTGAAAATCTATTCCGTCGTAACGGCCCAATAAAAAATCAAGTTCGGCTTTTAGAATTCCTTCGCCAACACCATGAATAAAAACGATTTTAGGAATGCGGTTTCGGACCGCAAATTCAATGTGTCTTTTTGCCGTTTCTGTCTGCAAAGTCAGAATATCATAATTTGACATTCCGCGTTTATTAGGAACCAGTTTTTCGATATGCAAATCAAATTCCGGTGCTGCAATTTCGCGTTTATCTTTCTTTTCTTTGACAAAACTCCTTGCTTTTGGCTCCTCTTTCTCTTTTGCCACCGCATCTAAATCAATTCTTTTAATATAATTCATTAAATTACTGGATTCTTGAATTTTAAGCAATTCTTTGACAAAAAATGTCATCGTAAATCCGTCCTCAGTTTCGATCAAAACTTCATTGTTTTTTACCGAAATCACTATTCCGTTTATGGCTTCGTCTAAGACAGAAACCTTATCTCCTTTAGTCAACATCCTGTTCTTCTTTATCTTGATTTTTACTAGGTGTTTTTGCGCTCAGCTGCATCATTCCAAACATGAAAACTACAATCGCAATTACCGTTATATAAATATTTTTATCTGCTGAAACCTGCTCATATAACGCAACCGAAATGGCAAGAATCATTATTAAAATTTTAAAAGTTTTCATTTTCTACGTATTAAGAATTCAAAAGTATGAAACTTTAAAATAGGACTTCACTACTCTCTAAAACGAATCAAATATTTTTCTAATGAAATGAAACAAAATACTCATGGTAAAACTCATGAAAATGATGTCTCAAAAAACGCAAAAAACTGGCTTGTTTTTCTAGTACTAAAAACCCTTTTTAAAGCACAATTCATTCTTACTTTTTTTTCTCAAGAAAAACTTCCTTAATTTTCGTTTTTTACCTATTTATTATTTTTTCGTTTTTAGCACTTTCTGTCTTTCAGAAAAATCTAAAAATCATCAAAAAACATTTGACTTTATACTTTCATAAAAAGTATATTTTCTGAATTTTATTTAAGTTTTTCTAAACCAAAATTCAACTGAAATTATTTTTTTATCTGATTCAGAATATCATTCATCATCTCGATTTGTACTTTCTGAATTTCGATTAATTCCTGTTGCTGATGCATAATCATATGATCAATTTTATCATGAATCATTCTGATTTCTAATTCTGATTTAAGGTTAATCATATAATCTTTTTTGGCACGATTTCTATCTTTTTCTTCTTGTCGGTTTTGACTCATCATAATTACCGGAGCCTGCAATGCGGCAATACAGGATAAAATCAAATTCAGCAAAATAAACGGATAGGGATCAAAACCCTTATTGACCAAAATATAAACATTGGCACCAATCCAGACGACGATAAAAAGTAAAAAAGAAATGATAAAAGTCCAGCTTCCACCAAAATCTGCTACCTGATCGGCAATTCTTTGTCCAAAACTTCTAGGTTCCTGTTCGTCTTCTACAATACTTACTATTGATTTATCTTCTTTTAAAGAATTAATAACACTTTTTTCAAGATCAGAAAGCGTTCCTATCTCTGTCGACAAATATCTCGAAATGTATTTTTGGCGGTATTCATTTAATTCTTTCACCGCTATACAATCCTGTTCGCTAAAAAAAGGAAAATCTTCAATAATAAGCCCCAAAATTGGATCATGAATAGATTTTCCCCAAATTTTCTCACTTTCAGGAAAAGAAAGATTAGAAATAGCACTTTTAAAAGTCGAATTATTTTTCATTTTTATAAATTTTACAGGCTAATTTACGCATTTAAGTTCTTAAGAATCACATAAAAAATTCGGCTATATTTTTATTTTATTTATCACAAATACAATTCTCAGAACAAAATTTCTTTGTAATATTCATGCCCTTATTTACAAAAAACGCATTACTTTTAACGTTTTAAATTATCCACTCAATTTTACAATTGTGACCAAAGACAATATCATACAAAATATTAAAGCTTTAAAAAGCCATTCAAATATAAATTACGGAATCAAAACCAAAACTGAAGATTTTACCGAGAAGCTTTTCTATACCCTTTTTGATTCGAATGCAGACTTAGATAAAAGCATTGATGAGCTAGAAATCTGCTTTAAAGAAATTGCTGTTTTAGCCTGCAAAAAACCTCAAAATTTATGCGAATCGATTTGGGACCGATTTCTGGAAAAATTACCCGGAGTTCTTGAAAAACTAAATCAGGACGCCGAATATATTTTAGAAAATGATCCTGCATCGAATAGCATCGATGAAGTCTATTTAGGTTATCCCGGTTTCTACGCCATTGCCATTTATCGCTTAAGCCACGAACTATATCTTCTGGACTTATTGCTATTTTCGAGATTAATGAGCGAATACGCGCACCGAATTACAGGAACCGATATTCATGCGGGTGCTGATATTGCATCTCCTTTTTTTATCGATCACGCCACCGGAATTGTTATTGGCGAAACGACCGTAATCAGGAAACACGTAAAAATTTATCAGGGAGTTACTCTGGGAGCATTAAGCGTGAGCAAAGAAATGAAAAACGCTAAAAGACATCCAACCGTAGAAGCTAATGTTTGCATTTATGCGAATGCTACTATTTTGGGAGGCGAAACCATTATTGGAGAAAATAGTATCGTAGGAGGAAATGCCTGGGTGACCAAATCGATTCCTGAAGGTTCTATAGTAATCAATACCACCACAACTGAAGTTAAAATAAAAGAAAAAAAATAAAATGAACGCACAAAAATTGCTAAACCTAATTGGAAATACTCCATTGATGGAAACTGTCAATTTGGTTAAGAATAAAAATGTAAAACTTTTACTGAAGCTTGAAGGAAATAATCCGGGCGGAAGCGTGAAAGACAGAGCAGCTTATAACATGATTGCTGCAGCTCTTGAAAGAGGCGATATCAAAAAAGGAGACAAACTGATTGAAGCCACAAGCGGCAACACTGGAATTGCCCTGGCCATGATTGCACAATTGTTTCAAATCGAGATCGAATTAGTCTTACCGGAAGATTCTACAAAAGAAAGAACTCAAACCATGCGTGCTTATGGTGCTACAGTGATTTTAACGCCTGCTAGCGAAGGAATTATTGGTTCGAGGGACTATGCCGACAAAAAAGTAGCAGAAGGCGGTTATATCATGCTAAATCAGTTTGCGAATGATGATAACTGGAAAGCACATTATAAAACTACCGGCCCTGAAATTTGGAATGACACTGATGGTACGGTAACGCATTTTGTTTCGGCAATGGGAACAACGGGAACTATCATTGGAACTTCGACATATTTAAAAGAAAAAAATCCGGCAGTTCAGATCATTGGCGCACAACCAAGCGACGGATCTCAAATTCCAGGAATCCGTAAATGGCCTAAGGAATATTTACCTAAAATATTTGATGCATCAAAAGTAGATTCGGTTGTTGATGTCAGCGAAGAAGAAGCTCGAGAAATGACCAAACGTTTAGCACTCGAAGAAGGTGTTTTTGCAGGAATGAGCAGCGGAGGTTCTGTTGCCGTCGCCCTAAAAATCGCTGAAGAATTAGAATCAGGAGTAATCGTTGCCGTTATCTGCGATCGCGGGGATCGTTATTTGTCTTCGGATTTATTTGATTGAGAAGAAAGGTTCAAAGGCGCAAAGGTTCCTAGGGACAAAGTTTTATAAACTAATACCAAAATCTTTGCGCCTTTCTACTTTTGAATCTTAGATTCTTAAAAAAAATCTACGCGTATAAAAAGACGCACTACTGTGCGCCTCTACAAAAAACCTTTGAACCTTTGCCACTCTGAACCTTTGAACCTAAAAAGAAATGAACTACAGAAAACTAGGAAAAACAAACTTTAATATATCCGAAATCTCTCTTGGCACCTGGCAGGTAGGAGGAAAATGGGGATCAGGATTTAATGATAAAACTGCCGACGAACTTATAAATACAGCAATAGACAACGGTGTGAATTTTATTGATACTGCCGATGTTTATGAAAACGGATTAAGCGAAACAGCTGTGGGAAGAGTTGTTCGTTCCCGCTCTGAACGAATTTACGTCGCTACAAAATGCGGGCGTCATATAAATCCTCATGTAAGTGAAGGTTATCAGCCAAAAGTACTTCAAAAATATGTTGAAGACAGTTTGAAAAGAATGGGATTAGAAACATTAGATTTAATTCAGCTTCATTGCCCTCCTACGGAAGTTTTTTACCAACCTGAAATTTTTGAAATGTTTGATCGCTTAAAAGATCAGGGGAAAATTTTGAATTTGGGTGTTAGTGTCGAAAAAGTCGAAGAAGCATTAAAAGCAATCGAATATTCGAATGTAACAACGGTTCAGATTATTTTCAATTTATTCCGTCAGCGTCCGTCTCAGTTATTTTTCTCTGAAGCCAGAAAGAAAGATATCGGAATCATTGCGAGAGTCCCTCTGGCAAGCGGACTTTTAACAGGTAAATTTGATGCTAAAACTACTTTTGATGCTCAGGATCACCGTAATTTTAATCGCAACGGAGATGCTTTTGATAAAGGCGAAACTTTTTCAGGTATAGATTACGAATTGGGACTAAAAGCTGTAGAAAAACTAAAAGCATTATTTCCTGAAACAGCCAACCTCGCTCCTATTGCCTTGCAATGGATTTTGAGTTTTAAAGATATTAGCTGTATCATTCCGGGAGCTTCGACAGCCAATCATGTAATGTCGAATTTATCAGTCTACGATTTACCCGAATTAACTCAGGAGAAAATCGAGGCTATGAACAATATTTACGAAGAATACATAAAACCTTCCGTGCATCAGCTATGGTAGTTTTTTTTAGTTACTAAGATATAAGCTGCTGAGATTCTAAGTTTTTTTTTGAATCTCAGCGCTTTTTTTTCTAGAACTTTCATATTCACTTGCCCGCCACAACTCATAACTCATAACTTCTCACCCTTCAAACTCAATTCTAAACTCGGCTCCTTTGTTTTTGCCTTCGCTTGTTGCGTTTAATGTTCCTTTGTTTTTTTCGATGATTTTCTTGCAGAGGTACAATCCAATTCCCGTTGAAGATTCATTTGCAGTACCTAATCTGCTCATTTTGGTAAATTTCTTAAACAACTCATCAATTTGATGTTTATCAAAACCAATTCCTTTATCTACAACCGTAATTATCACTTTTGAATTTTCACTGTAGATTCTAACTTTAATTTCGCTGTCGAAATACGAGAATTTAATAGCATTACTAATTAAATTTACTAAAACCTGAACAAGCAAACCTTCATCGAGTCTCAGTTTAGCCTCGGTAATTTCTAAATTCAGGCTCAGTTTTATATTTTTATCAATAAGCCTTTGTTCAACCTGTTCGTTAATGAAAGGCAAAATACCATGCAATAAAATTGTTCTGCTTTCCTGATTACCTTTTACAACACGATCCTGTTCTTGTAATAATTTTATAAAGTTCTCGATATATCGAAACTGCAAATTAGTCGACTCACGAATCAGTTCTGCCAATTGACGAACAGATTCAGATGGTTTTTCGCTTATAATTAAATTTGCCAGGCCTTGCGGATTCCCTGCAAAATTTTTCAAATCATGCGAAAGCATATAAATCAAATCCTGTTTTTCGTTGATAAAACTTTCGGCTTCATAAATAGATTCCTGAATATTACACAGTAACAAACCGGCTTCATCTGTATAATCAGTGGGTAAAATAGATAATTTTCTATTATTTCTATAATCGTCTAATGATTTTGAAGCAAGCGATATGGGTTTAATTAATTGATTTAAAACCAAAAGCGTTATCAAGGTAGCCAATAAAGTCATGATCAAAGAGAAAACTAAAATCGAAGTAGGCGAAACACTGTGGTTATAATAAAGTACAAAAAATAAGATCCCTATCAACGGAATATGAATTCCTATAAAAGCAACAAATAAAAATTTGAAAGCATAACTTTTTTTTAGAAAGCCAATTTGTGAAAGGTTATGATATAAATTCATAAAAATATAACAATCAATGGATTAAAAATAGCAGATTTGGGTTAATTGCTAAAAACAAAGTTAACTTTTAATGTCAATTAAAATAATAAATTAAACAATTTGATAAAATATTTTGAAAATTAAATTTGAAAAAGTTTACAAACCCTTATTTTTGCGCTATGGGAAGAAAAAATACAGACAAAGTTGTCTTTCATCAGATTCAGGTTCTTGATGCCGGAGCAAAAGGTGTATCAGTAGCAAAGGCTCCTGACGGAAAAGTAATCTTTATACCGAACGTGGTTCCGGGTGATGTTGTTGACGTTCAAACTTTCAAAAAAAGAAAAGCCTATTATGAAGGCAAAGCCGTAAAATTTCATGAATTATCAGAACACCGCATAGAACCTATATGCGATCATTTTGGTGTTTGTGGAGGATGTAAATGGCAAAATATGAAATACAGCCAACAGTTGTATTACAAACAAAACGAAGTAAAAAATCATTTGCAGCGTATAGGAAAAGTAGAACTTCCTGAATTCGAAACTATTTTAGGTTCTGAAAAACAATTTTTCTACAGAAATAAAATGGAATTTTCGTTTTCTAACAGCCGTTGGCTAACAGAAAAAGAAATAGAAAGCACTGAAGATTTAGGAAACAGAAATGCTTTAGGATTTCATATCCCCAAAATGTGGGATAAAATTCTTGACATTCAAAAATGTTACTTGCAGGAAGATCCGTCTAATGCCATTAGAAATGAAATTAGAGATTTTGCTAATGCAAACAATTTAGCCTTCTTTAATCCAAGAGAGCAATCCGGTTTATTAAGAACTTTTATGATTCGTACAGCTTCGACTGGCGAAATCATGGTTTTGATTCAATTTTACGAAAATGACAAGAAAAATCGTGAGCTGCTTTTAGATCATCTTTATGAGAAGTTTCCGCAAATTACTTCATTACAATATGTCGTAAACTCCAAACAAAACGACACTATTTACGATCAGAATATCAAACTATATAAAGGTAGAGATTATATCCTGGAAGAAATGGAAGGTTTAAAATTCAGCATCAATGCTAAATCTTTTTATCAGACAAATTCTGATCAGGCTTATGAATTATACAAAATAACACGTGATTTCGCCGGACTTTCGGGCAACGAAACCGTTTATGATTTATATACCGGAACAGGAACTATTGCACAATTTGTTTCTAAAAAAGCAAAAAAAGTAATTGGAGTAGAAAGTGTTCCCGAAGCAATTTTAGATGCTAAAGCAAATGCAGAACGCAATAATATAACGAATTGTGAGTTTTTTGTAGGTGATATGAAAGTTGTTTTCAACGAAAGCTTCATCGCAGAACATGGCAAACCGGATGTTATTATTACAGATCCGCCAAGAGATGGTATGCACGCTGCAGTTATCGATCAAATCCTGAAAATTGCTCCTAAAAAAGTAGTTTATGTAAGTTGTAATTCAGCAACACAAGCACGTGATTTAGCTTTAATGGACGAAAAATATAAAGTTACACGCGTGAGACCGGTTGATATGTTCCCGCAAACGCATCATGTCGAAAATGTTGTACTTTTAGAACTTCGCTAACAAAATATAAATGAAAAAAATAATCTCTCTTTTATTGGTCTTTACATTTGGTTTATCCAGCTGTGAGAAAGATGATATTTGTGATGCAAATACGCCCACCACTCCCCGATTAGTAATTTCATTTTATGATATTAATGATCCGTCAAAACTTAGAAATGTAAACAATTTAATGGTTATTGGACAAGGAAAAACAGAGGGAATTATTTTCAACAAAAGCGTGACAGACACAACCAAATATGTTACAAACGCAAGTACCGTTTCTGTCCCGTTGCGAACAGACACCATTTCGACAACATATAAATTTGTCTATAACTCATTAAGTCCAAATCCTGCTGCCATAAATATCGATGTTCTAAAAATTGATTATACACATCAAAATGTGTATGTATCGAGAGCCTGCGGTTTTAAGACTACTTTTACACTCGCTCCGGTAAATCCTTTCGTACGAACAGATCCGGATGGCGATGGTAATTGGATGCAGGAAATTTTTGTAAAAACCCGTAACATTGAATCTGAAAATGAAACACACCTTGAAGTATATTTTTAGTTCTGTCTTATTGTTTTCAATGTTTTTGGGTCATACTCAGGAAACATCAACTAAAACAGTAACAAAAGAAAAGCCCAAAACCGAAACCGCAAAACCTGCTCTTGAGGAAGTAAAAAAAGACAGCATCAAAACAGATCGTTATGGTCTTCGTGTAGGTGTCGATTTGTACAAACTGACTCGCGGTCTTTATGATAAAGATTATAAAGGAATTGAAATCGTAGGTGATTTTCGTTTAACGAAAAAATACTTTATCGCAGCCGAACTGGGTTTCGAAGATAAAACTACAGATGACGACAGATTAAACTCGACCGCTACAGGAACTTACATCAAAGGTGGTTTTGACTACAATTTGTATCAAAACTGGCTCGACATGGAAAACTTAATTACAATAGGTTTACGAGGCGGTTTTAGTACCTTTAGTCAGCAGCTTAATAGTTATAAAATATACAATGCAAATCCGTATTGGGGAGAACAGCCGCCAGTTGCTGCGGGTCAAAAATATACCGGTCTAACAGCAGGATGGCTGGAAGTTGCCATGGGTTTAAAAGCAAAAGTATTTAATAATGTATTTGTTGGATTTGGCGTTCAGCTAAAAATGCTCGTAGCCAATTCAAAACCATCAGGCTTTGATAATTTATACATACCGGGTTTTAACAGAACTTACGACGGAAGTTTTGGAGTAGGCTTCAATTACACCGTTTCATACTTTATTCCGCTTTACAAGAAAAAAACTATTATTCCGCAAATTATAGAAACTCCTAAAAATTAGTTTTGAGCTAAATGAACAAAATCCTTATTCTTTTTGCCTTTAGCCAAATCGCTTTTGCTCAAAAAACTAGTGTTAAGACTTCGTTGCATTTCTCCGGAAAAATAGATAAGTACCCTATAGAAATGACTATTGAATTCATTCAGGGACAAGATTCTGTTTCAGGAAGCTATTACTATTTAAAAAACAGTAAAGACATGCCTATTTTTACAAAAGGCATCTATAAAGCAGGCGAAATAAAACTTGACGAAACAAGTTATACAGCAACTAAAAAAGGAAACGTGCCTCAAAAAACAGGCTCATTTTTGTTACAATTAGATAGTGAGTATAAATTAAGCGGGATATGGCAAAACGTAAAGAAAGATAAAAAATTCGATGCCACTCTTTCGTGTCTGGAAGATTTATCTTCGTTTAATCCAAAAAATTACAGTTACCAACTCAACCAATATAAAGGTAAAGCTGAAAACACAAATGGTGAACTAGCTGATAATTTCTTAATTAGCAAACTGGATATTTATAATT
>Ga0302173_10001631_pt1 | contig 11157 bp, 9 predicted proteins | sample I_Fen_N3_1_FD_198785 | JGI IMG/M metagenome (GOLD analysis project Ga0302173, IMG submission 198785) | Peat permafrost microbial communities from Stordalen Mire near Abisko, Sweden - I_Fen_N3_1 | ecosystem: Environmental > Terrestrial > Soil > Wetlands > Permafrost | place: Sweden: Abisko... | reverse complement strand
CTATATGGATGAAACAGAAATTACTAACAGCGAGTACCGTCAGTTTGTAGAATGGGTAAAAGATTCTACAATGAGAGTTCGTTTAGCAATCTTAGCTGATGAAACAGGACAAAAATCTACTGGTGATAAAGGTAAAAAAGGTGGAAGTATTGCAGATTATGCATTTAATGATTCAGAGCCGGACAAAATGACGGCATATGATAAATATATGTATGATAACTACTATAGTGTAGGAACAAAAGATGATCCTTATGCTGGTAGAAAATTAAACAAAAAAGTGAAGTTAATTAAAGATACTAAAGCTTATCCGGATGAGTATTATGCTGAGGTAATGGACTCTATGTATTTGCCAATTGAAGAATCATATAATGGTTTAAGAACAATTGATGTAAATAAATTGAAATTCCGTTATTCTTGGATGGATATTCAGGCTGCTGCAAAAGCCAAAGTTGGAAAAAGAAAAGACTTCGTTAAAACAGAACAAGTAAGTGTTTATCCTGATACAACAGTTTGGATTAAAGATTTCGCTTATTCTTATAATGAGCCAATGCACAATGATTATTTCTGGCACAAAGCTTACGGAGATTATCCTGTAGTTGGTGTAACATGGAAACAAGCAAAAGCATTTTGTGCTTGGAGAACTTTAAACAAAAACAGCTATATCAAATCTAAGAAAAAAGGACGTGATTTAGTAAATGCATTCAGATTGCCAACAGAGGCAGAATGGGAGTATGCTGCAAGAGGAGGTCTGGAATCTGCAACTTACCCTTGGGGTGGTCCTTACACTAAAAGTGATAGAGGTTGTTTCTTAGCAAACTTTAAACCAAGCAGAGGAGATTATGCTGCAGATGAAGCTTTATACACAGTTGAGGCTAAATCATACGAAGTAAACGGTTACGGATTATATAACATGGCAGGAAACGTTTCAGAGTGGACAGATTCAGCTTATAATCCAAATGCGTACGAATATGTTTCTACAATGAATCCTAACGTAATTGACGGAAACAACCAAAGAAAAGTGGTTCGTGGAGGTTCTTGGAAAGATGTTGCTTATTTCCTACAGGTAAGTACTCGTGACCACGAATATGCAGATTCAGCAAGAAGTTATATTGGTTTTAGAACTGTACAAGATTACATGGGAACTCAAACAACAGGAAGCGGAAAAAAAAGTAAATAATAATTAAATTCAAATAACCAAATCAAATCTATTTTAAATTAAAACCTAAAAAAAAGTATTATGGCATTATTAAGTAAAAAAGTGATGAATTTCGCTTATGGTATGGGAGCGGCAGTAGTAATTATTGGAGCTTTATTCAAAATTACTCACTTTGAAATTGGACCATTAACAGGAACTGTTATGTTATCTATTGGATTGGTAACTGAAGCGTTAATCTTTGCACTTTCTGCTTTCGAACCAGTTGAGGATGAATTAGACTGGACTCTTGTTTACCCGGAATTAGCTAATGGTCAGGCTAGAAAAAAAGCTGACAAAGTTGAAGCTCCAGCGGATGCACAAGGATTATTGTCACAAAAATTAGATGTAATGCTTAAAGAAGCTAAAATTGACGGTGAGTTAATGGCAAGTTTAGGAAACAGCATCAAAAATTTCGAAGGAGCTGCAAAAGCAATTTCTCCAACAGTAGATTCTATTGCAGGACAAAAGAAATATGCTGAGGAAATGTCTATGGCTGCTGCACAAATGGAATCATTAAACAGTTTATACAAAGTACAATTAGAAAGTGCTTCAAGAAATGCACAAGCAAACAGCGAAATCGCTGAAAATGCTTCTAAATTAAAAGAACAAATGCAATCTATGACTGCAAACATTGCTTCATTAAACAGTGTTTACGGTGGTATGCTTTCTGCAATGAGTAACAAAGGATAATTAGTTTTTGACTATTATATTAAATTTATTAATAAAGAACTAATTAGAAAAAATGGCAGGAGGAAAATTAACCCCTAGACAGAAGATGATTAACCTGATGTATCTGGTTTTTATCGCAATGTTAGCAATGAACGTATCAAAAGAAGTTATATCTGCTTTTGGTTTGATGAATGAAAAATTCGAAGGTGCAAATACAAATTCAACTGAAACAAATGCAAGTTTGTTGATGTCTTTAGATCAAAAAGCAGCTGAAGCAAAAGGAGAATTTACAATTGCAGCATCTACTGCTCACAAAGTAGAAACAATCTCAAAAGAATTTTACGATTATATTGGTACTTTAAAAGCACAATCTATCAAAGGATTTGAAGTGGATAAAGAAACTGGAAAATTACCGTATGAGTCTATGGACAGAGGTGATAACATCGATGACTGGTTTACAGGAGACGGTTACACTGCAAAAGGAAAAGAGATTATTGCCAGAATCGAGAAATACAAATCCGATATTAAAGCTGCTTTAGGTACAGATAAAAAATATGCTGGAATTATTTCTGAGGTTGAAAAGAAATTTGATGTTTCTGATGTAAAAAACAAAGAAGGTGTTAAAGAAAGATATTTAGAATATCACTTTAAAGGATTTCCTGCAATTGCATCAGCTGCAAAACTTTCAGCTTGGCAAAATGACGTAAAGAAAACAGAAGCTGACGTTTACAACAGTGCTTTAGGAAAAGCGGCTGTAGCTGCTGCTTCTTACAGTAACTATCAGGCGATTGTTGTTTTAGACAAAAATGCTTATTTCCAAGGAGAAAAAGTAACTGGTAAAGTAGTTTTAGGTCGTTATGACGAAAACACTAAACCAGAAAGTGTAACAGGAGCATCTTTAGATCCTGCTACAGGACAAGCTAAAATTAACTTAACTGCTGGTAATGTTGGTGAGCAGGCTATTAATGGTCAGTTTAACTTTGTTGAAGATGGTAAAAAAATAAATCTACCATTTAAAGGAAACTACGTTGTAGTGCCAAGACCAAACTCTGCTACTATTTCTGCTGATAAAATGAATGTTGTTTATAGAGGTGTAGTTAACCCAATCTCTGTATCATTCGCTGGTGTTGCTGACAACAAAGTTGTTGCAAGCGCTCCGGGATTATCTTCTGCTGGGAAACCAGGGAAATATAACATGAATCCGGGTTCTGGTAATGAAGCTACAATCGCTGTTACAGGTACATTACCAAACGGAGATAAAGTTACAGATAAGAAAACATTTAGAATTAAAGGTATTCCTGGACCAGCTGGTACAATTAGAGGTGAGCAAGGTGTTGTTAAAGGGCCTAAGTCTAACCTTGAAGTTGCTACTATTGGAGCTAAATTAAATGACTTTGATTTTGAAGTTGGTTTAGATGTTGTTGGATTTAATATGAAAATTGCAGGACAACCTACTGTTGTTGTTACTGGTAACAGATTAAATGCACAATGTAAACAAGTACTTTCAAGAGCCGGAAAAGGAGATCAGGTTACTATTTCTGAAATTAAAACTAAACTTGTTGGAGCTGGTAGTTACTTATTGCCAAGAACTGCTCCGGTAATTTTTGAAATACTATAATAAAAGTAGGTAAACCTACATTCAATATTTTATAATAATACCACGATGAAAGTAAGAAATTTTTTAATAGCTATTGTTTCTATCGCTGGAGGTTTTTCTTCTTATGCGCAATCTAATTTGCTAAATGCGAAAACACCTGCTCAGATAGGACTTAAAACTCCTGCGCAACTTATCTCAGATAACGATAAACCTTTGGCTTATGGTTATGTAGATGATAGAGACATCTTGATGGGAAAAACGACTTGGGAAATCATTGATTTAAATGAAAAAATCAATTTTCCAATGTACTTTCCCGTAGATACGGCTAATATTGGTTCTGATAGACGTTCTCTTTACGACGTTTTGACGAAAGCTGTTAAAAACGGCAAAATAACTGAAGTATATAGCGACAGTTATTTCAATACTAAAAAATCTTTGAAAGACATTCAAGGTGCATTATCTCGTATTGATACAACAGATGCTGGTAGAGAGTTAATCAACCAATATCCTGATGACTACAAATCACGTGTTGTGAAGAAAAAAGTAGTTACTGGTACAGGTAAAAAGAAAGTTGTTTCTTATGTTGAGGAAACAGTTGGTCCAACAAGATCTGTTCCGGCTGAGTATATCCTGAAACAAGACTTAACAGCAGCTGATGTTACACAATATAAAATAAAAGGATACTGGTATTTTGACAAACGTCAGAGTGAACTGAAATATCGTTTACTAGGAATTTGTCCTGTAACTCCGGATGTTTATACAATGAATAGTGACGAGAAAGATTATATCGAGTTATTTTGGGTTTTCTTCCCTAATGCAAGAGAAGCATTACATGAAGCAAAAGCATTTAACGACAGTAACTCTGCACTTCCAATTTCATTCGATCAGATCTTAAATTCAAGACGTTTTAACGCAGTTCTTTACAAAGAAGAAAACTTGTACGGAGATCGTGAGATCAAAGATTACATGAAAGATAACGCACAAAACCAATTGTTAGAATCTGAAAGAGTAAAAGAGAAGATTCGTAACTTCGAACAAGATATGTGGAACTACTAAGTATCTAAAATACATTATATAAAAAGCTCTTATTGCCTTGGCAGTAGGAGCTTTTTTATTGGACCTAATTGACTTTTGTAGTGATTTTTACAATTAAGATTTGATAATTGAATATGGAATCTTATTACATGTTTGATAGTGAATCGTTTAAATCGCATTTTCTTGGTTCGCTTTTATTACGTGTATCGCTGTTAAATATGAGCTTTTTAGGCTTTAATTATAAAAGTTCAGTTAATTGTAGGAAAATAGCAATAAAATACAAAATATTACGTTAGCTTTGTTATAAAAAAATGTTATGATGAAAGGGAAATTTTTTTTATTGCTTATTTTGTTTGTTACAGGAGGTTTTGTTTCAAATGCACAATCGAATCTGCTTAATGCAAAAACAGCTGACCAAATTGGCATAAAGAGTGCGGCGCAGCTTATTTCAGACAATGATAAGCCATTATCTTATGGTTATGTCGATGACAGAGATGTTTTGATGGGGAAAACAGTATGGGAGATTATTGATTTAAACGAAAAAATCAACTTTCCGTTATACTTTCCTGTAGACACGGCCAATATAGGTGCTGACAGACGCTCGCTTTATGATGTTTTAACAAAAGGTATTAGAAGCGGAAGAATAACTGAAGTGTACAGCGACAGTTATTTTAATACTAAAAAATCTTTAAAAGACATCCAGGGTGCATTATCCAGAGTAGATACAACAGATGCGGGCAGGGAATTAATTAACCAATATCCGGATGAGTATAGAACTCGTGTGGTAAAGAAAAAAATAGTTACCGGTACAGGTAAAAAGAAGTCTGTTTCTTATGTTGATGAAACTGTTGGTCCGACAAGATCGGTTCCGGCAGAATACATCTTAAAACAAGATTTAACTGCTGCTGATGTGACACAATATAAAATAAAAGGATATTGGTATTTTGACAAAAGACAAAGTGATTTAAAATATCGCTTGCTGGGAATTTGCCCTGTTACGCCAGATGTTTATACAATGAATAGTGACGAGAAAGATTATATTGAGCTGTTCTGGGTTTTCTTCCCTAATGCGCGGGAAGTATTGCACGAAGGAAAAGCTTTTAATGATAAGAATTCGGCAACTCCAATTTCATTTGATCAAATCTTAAATTCAAGACGTTTTAATGCTATTATCTATAAAGAAGAAAATATGTACGGAGATCGTGAGATTAAAGATTATATGAAAGATAATGCACAAAATCAGTTATTGGAGTCTGAAAGAGTAAAAGAGAAGATTCGTAATTTCGAAGAAGATATGTGGAACTACTAAGTATCTAAATAACATTAAAACAAAAACTCTTAGTACCTTTGTATTAAGAGTTTTTTTTATATTTTATCTTTTACACATGTTAGATTATTTAATTGTCGGATCCGGATTAGCCGGAATTTCTTTTGCCGAAGTTGCCCTTAAAAACAATAAATCTATTTTAATAGTAGATAATATGTCTCAGGTTTCTTCAAGAGTGGCCGGTGGGTTTTATAATCCGGTGATTTTAAAGAGATTTAGCGAAGTATGGAATGCTCAGCAGCAATTGGTTATCATGAATGATTTTTATGATCATATCGAAAACAAACTCCAAACCAAGTTCAATTTTAAACTTCCAATATTGAGAAAATTTTTCTCTATCGAAGAACAAAACAATTGGTTTGCTGCTTCGGACAAAATAAATCTGGCGCCCTTTTTATCTACAAAAATAATTTCAAAAAAATACAAAGGCATTGATTCTCCGTATGATTATGGCCAGGTCCTGCATACCGGATATGTAGATACCATGTTGTTATTGGATACCTATAGAGAATATCTGCAAGAGAACGATATGCTATTAAATCAGTTTTTTGATTACGGGTATATTGAGTTTTTCGATTTTGGAATTCAATATAAAAATATTCAGGCGCGTAATATTGTTTTTGCTGAAGGTTTTGGACTGCATAAAAATCCTTTTTTCAATTATTTACCTCTTGATGGTACAAAAGGCGAAATGTTTGTAATAAAAGCTCGGGATTTGGACCTGGATGTTATTATGAATACAAGCGTTTTTATATTGCCATTGGGTAATGATTTGTTCAAAGTAGGGGCTACATACAACTGGGAAGATAAAACCGATTTACCTACAGAGGCAGGAAAACAGGAATTAATCGACCGAATCAAAGAAATTATCAACTGCGATTTTGAGATTGTAGAGCATTACGGCGGAGTTCGTCCTACAGTAAAAGACAGAAGACCCTTGATAGGAACTCATGAAGAGTTTAAATCACTCCATGTTCTTAACGGATTAGGAACAAGAGGAGTGATGCTTGGGCCATCAATGGCAAAAGTTTTATATGATTATATCGAAAACCAAATTCCTTTGACTCGTGAAATTGATATTAAAAGGTTTCATAAAAGATATCTAAAAAGTCTTATTTCTGACCGGCCTTAGGATCATAAGAAACAAACATATTAATGTATAGATTTCTTGATAGTCGTAAAACAAAAGGAAACAATACGATCAGGGCAATTACTATTGCTATAAATGATTCTTCGATTGTAGCTTTAAAAAACACAAACGAAATAATAAAAGCGGCAATTCCTACGGCAACATTCAATCCGTAACTTACATACATTGCACCATAAAAAAATGAAGGTTCAATTTGATATTTAAATCCACAATGACTACAATGATCGTTCATTTTGAGAACTTTAGTCAGGTTAAGCGGATTTTTGTCTGAATACATGCTTTCTTTTTGGCATTTTGGACAACTTCCTGTTAAAATACTATTTAGTTTCGATCCTTTTTTTAACATTTGCAAAAAATTAAATTACCCATTGAGTTGGGAGTGTAAATTTACACAATCAATTAGTTATAAAATAACATTACATGCTTAATATACACAATTTATCGGTTTCTTTTGGTGGTACTTATTTATTCGAAGAGGTAACTTTTCGTTTAGGTGCAGGAGATCGTGTTGGACTTGTCGGGAAAAATGGTGCAGGAAAATCTACCATGCTTAAAATGTTAGCAGGAGATTTTGCTCCTGACTCTGGAGTTATTTCTCAGGAGAAAGATATCAGAATGGGTTTCTTGCGTCAGGATATCGATTTTGAGCAAGGGCGAACTGTTCTTGAAGAAGCTTATGAAGCTTTTACAGAGATAAAAATTGTTGAAAAAAAACTAGAACAAATCAATCATCAATTGGTTACCAGAACCGATTATGAAAGCGAAGAATACAGCCAGATTATCGAAGATTTATCTGATTATACACATCGTTTTGAACTTCTTGGAGGTTATAATTATGTGGGAGATACAGAGAAAATCCTTTTAGGATTAGGTTTTAAAAGAGAAGTTTTCAATAATCAAACCGAAACATTCTCAGGAGGTTGGAGAATGCGTATCGAGCTGGCTAAACTACTATTACAATCTAATGATGTTTTGCTTCTGGATGAGCCTACTAATCACCTTGATATCGAGAGTATCATTTGGTTAGAAGGTTTTCTTAGTAACTATCCCGGAGTTGTGGTAATCGTTTCGCACGATAAAATGTTCCTTGATAATGTAACGAATCGTACGATCGAAATTTCGTTAGGAAAAGCCTATGATTTCAATAAACCTTATTCTCAATATTTAGAATTACGTCATGAAATTCGCGAGAAGCAATTAGCGACTCAAAAAAATCAGGCAAAGAAAATTGAAGAAACAGAAAAATTAATCGAGAAATTCCGTGCAAAAGCCTCAAAAGCTTCAATGGCGCAATCGTTGATTAAAAAATTAGATAAAGTAGAAAGAATCGAAGTTGATGAGGATGACAATTCTGTTATGAACATTTCTTTTCCGGTTTCAAAGGAACCTGGAAGAGTTGTAGTTGAAGCCGAAAATGTTACAAAAGCGTACGGAGATAAAGTTATTCTAAAAGATATTGATTTGCTGGTAGAGCGCGGAAGTAAAATTGCTTTTGTTGGGCAAAACGGACAAGGGAAATCGACTTTTATTAAAGCTATTGTAAACGAATTTGAATATCAGGGAAACATCAAATTAGGACACAATGTACAATTAGGTTATTTTGCTCAAAATCAGGCCGAATATCTGGATGGTGAAATTACATTGCTTCAAACTATGGAAGATGCCGCAATGGATACCAATCGTTCTAAAGTGCGTGATATGTTAGGTTCATTTCTATTCCGTGGCGATGATGTAGAGAAAAAAGTAAAAGTACTTTCAGGAGGTGAACGTAACCGTTTGGCGCTTTGTAAACTATTGTTGCAGCCTATCAACGTACTGCTAATGGATGAGCCTACCAATCACTTGGATATTAAATCTAAAAACGTTCTAAAAGCCGCGCTTCAAAAATTTGGAGGAACTTTATTATTGGTTTCTCACGATAGAGATTTCCTGCAGGGAATGTCGAATATCGTTTACGAATTCAAAGATCAAAAGATAAAAGAATATCTAGGAGACATCAATTATTTCTTAGAACAACGTAATCTCGAAAACATGCGTGAAGTCGAGAAAAAAGATGTGGCTAAAGCCGCTGCTCCTAAAGAAAGCAACAAAACATCCTACGAAGATCAGAAAAAGGGTAAAGCATTACAAAATAAATTAAGCAAAGTCGAGAGTCAGATCAAACAATTAGAAAAAGATATTCAGCACGACGATAAATTGCTGCTTTCTAATTATGACAAACATATCGAGGACGCTTCTTTTTTTACCGCATACAACAAAAAGAAAAAAGATCTGGATCAACTACTTCTGGACTGGGAAATCGTTCAGGAAGAGATTGATAATTTCAATGCTTAGTGTAGTTTTTAGTCTTAGTGTCACTCACAGTTTTCATAGCCTTTGTCAAATTTTTTAAGCTTTGACAAAGGTTTTTTTACTGTTTTCAGGAGCTAATCCAGCTTTCCGTTTCATCCCGATAGCTATCGGGACACAAAAAAATTGCATTTATAATGTTGCAAAAAGAGCTTCTTCCAGTCGTTTTTTTCAACAAGAAATGCCATTTTTTTTGCTCCGGGCTTTCCTCTTCAATCTGGGCTAGGAGTAGCAATATTCAGTCACAGTATTCAGTTTTAGATTTGTTTAGTTTTCAGCTTAAGAATTTTTCGCAAAGTTTGTCATTGCAAGGAACGAAGCAACCACATTAGCAAAATCAAACTTAATGTCAATTATTAGTGAGGTTGCTTCGTTCCTTGCAATGACAAAAACAAGAATAAAAACCTGCGAAAACCAGTTAAAACCCGCGTCATCCGCGTGCCAATCTGCGCCAACCTTAAATAAGCCCAATGCTTTTAGAATGCATAATCGCTTCACTGCTATTTTTATAATAACAAACAGAAACCTCTAAAGCCTCTAGATTTTTCATGATTTTTTTAGTCGCTCCTTTCTGGTGTTTACCGGTTTGCCTGATATAAACTGCTTTTACGGTAACAGGAAATATTTTGCAGATTCGTTCATATAAAACAGGATCGTGTTGAGAATCATCACCTAACAGAACATATTTAAGATTAGGATAAAATTCCAGAACGTGTTTTATTTTATCAAACTTATGATCGTGATTTCCGCGTCCGCTCATAAAAAAGTCGGTGATGCCTCTTCTGATATCTTTTAGTAGAATTACCGCCCTTGGCAGATTGTGTATTTTAGTGAATTTTACAATAAATCGGTACAAATTCCATTCGCTGCTTGAAACATAGAAAAAAGCATTTTCTTCTTCTTTATTATTTCTTCCAGCCGAACTCAAAGCCTGATAATGCGGTACAACATCTGTAAATACCTTGCGGTCATTTACGTTTTTGAATAAAAGAATGTATATCTTTTTAAAGAAATTCTGGGTATGCGAGATCAAAAAAGTATCATCAATATCCGATATGATTCCTAGTTTTCCTTTATGAGGCCTTATAAAACTGCCTTTTTCGGTTATAGTTTCATTTTCATCTTTAATGCTCACTTCATATTCCATCCAACCAAAATTGGTTTCAGTTTCAAGGGGAATGCAAAATTTAAAATAACCGTCATCCAATGTTTTGGTATGAATCTCCTGGCTACCGCACTTTAGATAAATATCAAAATTTTCAAGCGTTTTTATCCTAAACTGATTGATAATTGAACGTGCATTTTTTAAGTTTTTCTTCTGGAAATCATAATCATACGTTCTTTTAAAAACATGGCCCATTACAATTAATTCTTCTTCATTGGCATAACCTCGATATAATTGTAAAATTGGTTTCATTAATTGCGTATATTTATAGATAGATGCTGTAAATTAATTATTTTAATTGACTTTAAAAATAAAACTTTGAAAAAGAATATCATATTTGTTGTAAACCCTATTTCCGGAGACCTTGATAAATCAGATTTGATTGAGGCTGTGCAGGAATTTGCAACCACGAATAATTTTTACCTGGAAGTTTACGAAACTACAGGCAAAACAGACCAAAAAGAAATACAGTCACTTTATAATCAATATCAACCGGAGCGAATTATAGTAGCTGGCGGCGACGGAACTATAAAAATGGTTGCCGAAGCAGTAGAACAGTTTGATGTTATTATAGGTATTTTACCTGCTGGTTCGGCAAACGGTTTATCTGTAGATCTTAACCTCCCCACTACCATCGAGGAGAACCTGAAAATTGCCTTTTTAAGCCGTT
>Ga0302173_10001623_pt1 | contig 11195 bp, 8 predicted proteins | sample I_Fen_N3_1_FD_198785 | JGI IMG/M metagenome (GOLD analysis project Ga0302173, IMG submission 198785) | Peat permafrost microbial communities from Stordalen Mire near Abisko, Sweden - I_Fen_N3_1 | ecosystem: Environmental > Terrestrial > Soil > Wetlands > Permafrost | place: Sweden: Abisko... | reverse complement strand
TGTCAGAGAGCAATGGGTAGGATTGTCCGGGGCACCAAGCACCTATGCTGCGAGTTTTCAGACCCGTATCCTAAAAAACAGTTTCATTTCAAAGTCGACTGCAGTAAGGAAGAAAATAATAAAGCCCACAAAAGGAGGAAAGGTAGGTCTTGGAGGCTACATCTTCAATGACAACAATGGTATTATGAAACGCACCGGGTTCCTGCTGGCTTATTCCTATCATATTCCTATGGGAAGAACAGGCGGTATTCCAAACGACCTTTCATTTGGACTCGCTCTTAAAGCTTATCAGTTTTATGTTAATACGGATCATCCCATTCTGGACAATTCATATGATCCCGTGCTTAATTCTTACGATCAGACAAAATACTATCCGGATTTTAACTTCGGAGCAAGTTTTACCACTTCCAAATATTATGTTGGATTTGCAATGACTAATATGCTCAGAGGATCGCTGGTATTCGCCGACACATCTTCAATAAATGGAATAAAAACAAAGGGAAGAGAACTGGGTGGTTATTACCTGACAGGTGGTTATAAATTTCCTTTGTCCCCTGATTGGATTTTTGAACCGTCAGCTTTTATAAAAGCTTCTGACATGTTTTTTACTTCAGTCCAGATGGACCTGACAGCTCGAATGTACTATAAAGAAGACTACTGGGCAGGTTTTTCATATAGAACGAATGATGCTATTGTTGCCCTGATGGGTCTGAAATATGAGAGATTTTATTTTTCTTACGCTTTCGACTTCACATTAACTGATATCAGGAAGCAAAGTTTTGGAACTCATGAATTTTCAGTAGCTGTCAAATTTGGTGAGAGTGCCAGAAGATACCGCTGGATAAATGCGTATTAAGGGATTAAAATAATCAAGGAGGCTGATTTAATCTCAGCCTCCTTTTTTTATGAAATTATATGTTAAACCGGATATTTCAGGATATATCATTTGCAGTCCTGTTGCTTAATATTTCATTTGGTTCTAGCTACTCTCAGGATGTGATATCACAAAGTGAGAAGATTATGTTTTATAATGTTGAGAATTTTTTTGATACATATAATGATTCTCTTACAGATGACAACGATTTCCTCCCTGATGGTTTGATGAGATGGAATCTGACCAGATATAATAAGAAAATAAATTCACTATTTAAAACTATAATTGCTGCAGGAGAGTGGGATCCGCCAGCTCTTATTGGCTTTTGTGAGATTGAAAACAGAAAAGTCCTTGAGGACCTTATTTATGGCACCAACCTTTCAAAGTTCAATTATAATATAATTCATGAGGAATCCCCTGATAGAAGAGGAATAGATGTTTGTCTAATCTATAGAAAGAAACTGGCTAATCTTATTTCCTATAAGTACTGGCTTCCCGGAGAGATAAAAAACAAAGATTTTAATTCCAGGTCTGTTCTTTATGTAAAAATGGCTATTTGTTCAGATACTATACATCTTATTGTAAATCATTGGCCCTCAAGAAGAGGAGGAGTCCTTGCAGGTGAAGATAAAAGACTTCAGGTATCCTCAATGGTAAAGGAAAAGGTCGATTCGATATTTAAGTCCGACACAAAAAGTGCCAGAATAATCATCTTAGGCGACTTTAACTGTACACCTGAAGATCAGATAATCAGAACACTCCTCTGTTCCACTGATAGTGGCAAGGTCCTGATAAATCTCTCTGACAGGATGGAAGAAAAAAGTGACGGGACCTACAGATATATGGGAAGGTGGGAAATGATTGATCAGGTTATAGTATCCAAAGAACTATTAGAATGTGAAAAGGGACTTTATACGGGTCCGGATTTACTTAAGATTTTCAGGCCTGAATTTCTTTTGAAAAAGGACCCTAAATATCCCGGATTCAGTCCTTTTTCAACTTACAGTGGTTATAGATATCAGGGAGGTTATAGTGACCATCTGCCGGTAATACTAGACCTTAAAGTCAGGTAGTCTGATCAACAGCTGTCAATCCCAATTCAATTCCTTTTTCTATCATTAAATTTCGTGCTGCATTAGGTTCGTTCGGGATAATTCCGTCAAGTATTGCGTCTCTTATTGCATTCTTGATAATTCCGACCATTTTACCTGGTTGAATTCCAAAAGTCATAATTATCTCACTGCCATCGATAGGAGGCTGAAAGTTTCTAAGAGCATCCTTCTCTTCTATCTCTCTTAGTTTATTCCTTACAATTCTGAAGTTTTCAAGATGTTTTGTTTTTTTTGCTTCGTTATTTGAAGTAATATCAGCTTCACATAATATCATCAGATCATCTATATCATTGCCGGCTTCAAAAAGCAATCTTCTGAGCGCGGAATCAGTTACAAGATCCTGAGACAGGGCTATTGGCCTGAGGTGAAGATCAACTATCTTCTGAACATATTTCATCTTTTCATTTAACGGAAGCTTAAGCTTCCGAAAAATATCAGGAACCATTTTTGAACCAACAAATTCATGCCCATGAAACGACCAGCCGGAATCAGGTAAATATTTCTTTGTAGCCGGTTTGGCGATATCATGAAGGAGAGCTGCCCATCTGAGCCAAAGATTATCTGTATTCCTGCTTATATTATCAAGTACTTTTATTGAATGATGAAAATTATCCTTATGTGCTCTTCCATCCTTAGTTTCAACTCCTTTCAGATTATCGAGTTCAGGAAAAATTATTTTGAGCAGACCTGTTTTTTCGAGTAAAATGAATCCTTTTGAAGGATTTGAACTCATAATTATTTTATTAAGTTCTGCTACAATCCTTTCGGCCGACACAATCATTATTCTGCCGGCATTTTCTTTTATTGAATTGAATGTTTCTTCCTCGATCGTGAAGTTTAACTGAGTAGCAAACCTTATTGCTCTCATCATCCTTAAGGGATCATCAGAAAAAGTTTTGTCAGGTTCAAGTGGCGTTCTGATAATTTTCTTTTTCAAATCGTCCAGCCCTCCAAAAGGATCCAGAAATTCCCCAAAGGTTTCACGGTTGAGACTAATAGCCAGTGTATTGATTGTGAAGTCCCTTCGTTTCTGATCATCTTCCAGAGTTCCGTTTTCTACAACAGGTTTCCGTGAATTCCTGTCATACGATTCCTTTCTTGCTCCAACAAATTCGATTTCATACTCACGGTTTTTGAACATTGCTGTTCCGAAATTCTTAAAAACGCTTACTTTAGTACCATGATGAATCTTTCTGGCCGCTTTTTTTGCTATATCAATGCCACTTCCTATTACCACGATATCAATATCCTTTTCGGGATGATCTCTTTTAAGCAGACAATCCCTTACCCAACCTCCTATAACATATGCTTGTACATTCTCTGATGTAACAACAGATGAAAGTGTCTCGAAGATTTTGTCATTAAGACATATATTCATATATAGATATGACGATTTGTTTATTATTCATGACAAAGTTACAATTAATACTCAATTATAAGTAAATACTGATATTTGCAGTTAATTGGCATGAAGCTTGAATTGTAAGTAAACAAACACAACTTACTGATGTTTATTAAATAAAAATGATATGATAGAGCATCTTACAAAAGAGACATTTTTGAATAAAGTATTCAATTATGAAACAAATAAAGAATGGAAATATGAAGGCGAAAAGCCCTGTATAATAGATTTCTATGCAGACTGGTGCGGCCCATGTAAAATTGTAGCTCCTGTTCTTGAAGAACTGGCCAAGGATTTTGACGGGAAGATTAATGTTTTCAAAGTTGATACTGAAGCAGAACAGGAACTTGCTTCGGTATTTGGAATAAGAAGCATTCCGTCATTCCTGTTTGTTCCGGCCGAAGGTCAGCCGCAAATGGCAATGGGGGCCCTGCCAAAAGAAACCTTCGTTAAAGCATTTAAAGATGTACTTGGTGTAGAAAAATAAACAGTTCGTCAAATAATGTTTATGTTTTGTTAAATATTAAGTATAAAATGAAACAAATTATGTCTGATAATCGTTTAACAATCAAAGGTTAGAAAATTAGGTTATAAGGGTTTTTTTTCATGGATTTAGGTTTAGGGTAGTAAAGTAGTAAATCAGGACTTCGGTCCTGATTTATTTTTAGGAAAGGTCCTTAAATATACTGTTTATCTCCTCCTCAGTGGACCTCAGTTTTTTCTGACAGAGTTTAATAAGGTCAGAGGCCCGTTTTACTTCAACAGATAACTTATCAATATCAAGGTCTCCGCTTTCAATATTATGCAGAATCTTTTCTATCTCTTCAACTGCATCATTAAATGAAAATTCCTTTTTAGCCATCGTAATAAGATATTATTAAATTATTTTGAAATTTAAAATTAGTCATTTTGGGGTTCAAACCTCTTATCATCTTTTCCGATAACCTTGCTCTTCGCAGTTCCGTCTTTGAATTGTGTATCAATAATATCTCCTTCTCTTATCTGATCACTTACCTTTAATATTTCACCATTATGAGATGTTATTGTGTAACCTCTTTGCAGCACATTTTGAGGATTAAGAAGTTGTAAAGTGCTTTCCAATGAATTCATTCTTACACTGCTGACTGCCAAAAAATTTTTTGTGCCGGTAATAAACCGCTGATTGTTCCTCTCTAAAGCTAATTTACCCCTTGAAAAAAGCGATTTTACCGCTGATGTAAGTTTTGACCTTTGGTCTGCCGGAATGAGTGCCGCCCTGAAGATTAATTCCTTACCCGTAGTATTGATTTCAATTATTTTGGAAGTCAGTGTATCTTTTATTGCCGATAGCATAATTCGCGAAAGCGGAAATAATCTGATAGAAGAAGATTCAATCCTGGTTTTGTTTCTTTCAATAATATTCCTGGATGCATTAATTATGCCAGGAATCATTTCAATTATATAATTCTCTGCACCGGCTACTGAATCAATCAGAAAATCAGCTACGGCAGTTGGTGTTTTCATTGACATATTTGCCACCATATCAGTAACTGATACATCCTTATCGTGCCCGATGCCTGTGATAACCGGTAAAGGAAACTGAGTAATATGATAGGCTATATTATAATTGTCAAACCAGCTCAGATCCGATTGAGAACCTCCACCTCTGATAATTACCACCAAATCAAATATATGAGAGGTCAGGGCAATTTTATCAAGAGCGCTTATCACACTCTGTTCAGTTTCGGTTCCCTGTAACGCGGTTTCTAGAAGTGAAGTATAAAATACGTAACCAAAGCTGTTTCCTTTTAGATGGTTAACAAAATCGCTATAGCCGGCAGCATTTTTTGAAGAAATAATTGCAATCCTTTGAGGAACAGCAGGAAACCTAAGATCCTTGTTCATTGTGAAGACACCTTCCTGTTCCAGTCTTTTAATAATGAGCTGACGTTTCATCGCCATTTCGCCAATTGTAAAAGCCGGATCGATATCTGAAATTATGAGACTCAGCCCATACACTTCATGATATTCAACTTTTATTTTAATTAGTATTTTAAGCCCTTCCCGAAGCGTTTCCCCTGTGCTGTTCTCAAAAAATGCTTTAAGAAACGTGAACCGTTTGCTCCATATTATTGCCTTTACTCTGGCTCTGACATTTTTTTCATCCGGATGTTTTTCGATCAGCTCCAGGTAACAATGTCCGGCACTGTTTTCCTTGAGTTCCGATATTTCTGCGATAACCCAATAGAAATCAGGCAATGCCATATACAAGGAATCCCTTATGATCAACTGCAATTCTGTTAAAGAAACTTTTTCAGTCATGATCAGTTTTTTAATTTAATGATCCTGCGCACATAAGTCCCCGATGCATCAGTTATCCGTATCAGATATACTCCCTCCGGGGAGTGCTGTAACTCCGTTATAATAACAGATCTTCCGGCATAATTTGCATATCTTTTTTCAAACAATTTACTTCCTGTTAAGGAAATTATTTCAAGTGTCACTTTTTCAGGCGGAATCGAAAATGTAATTTCAAATTGTCCGGTAGTCGGATTTGGAAATATGATAATTCCTTCTTCCGGTACTGTGAGATATTTTTTCTGAAGCTCATTAAGTGCAATAACTATATCGGGAATTCCATATCCATACAGTGAATCGGGAAAATTATACCTGTCGGCACTTGAATGAAGGACATTAATAATATCACTGTTTATTGCCGGTGGTACTGCTTGTATCAGGCAAGCTGCTATTCCGCTCAGCACCGGACATGAAAAGGATGTACCGTTTGAACGGCCAATCAGATTTTCAGAAACCTGCACCGTTACACTTACCCCCATTGCTACATTATCAGGCTTGATCCTGTTATTGGAACCAGGCCCTGAAGATGAGAAATCTGAAATCAACCCATTTCCATCAACTGCTCCCACAGCCAATACACTATCACCATCAGAAGGGAAAATAATATTTCTCCATGTATTTCCCCTTTCATTACCGGCGCTATTTACTACAAGAATTCCCTTTGAAGCTGCAATCTCTGCAACTCTAGTCACAAAGGCAGTATTTCCGTCGAGATCTGAGTGTTTATAATTAAGAGACGGATCATCAAAATTGAAATATCCCAATGAGGATGATATTATATCAACACCGGCACTGTCTGCATATTCCGCTCCAGCAGCCCAGAAATCTTCTTCGCAGGGGAACTCTGATTCTACATCCTCAGTTTTTAGAAGCAGATAATCAGCCCCGGGAGCGGACCCTTCAATCTGGTCAGGTATTATTCCTGCCATGACAGAGAGAACTGCAGTTCCATGTGTAGAGGAATTATAAACTGATTCATTATTATTAACAAAATCATAAGTTTTCCTGATGCCTTTTCTTAAACGAAGATCACCTAATGAGGAAATTACATCTGAATTTAAGAAACCACCGTCTAGTATAGCTATCAGAATATTTTTTCCATCATAGCCTGAATCATGAATTCTGTTTCCATTGATCATTGTCAATGGGCGATCATATGGAGGAAAATCAGATTGAACTACCTGGAAATCAAGTTTTTTATTGAACCCACTCTTTTTTAATGGAGATTTTACAATTCTTACGTTGCTCACAAATGGTAAGCTCAGAATGGCATTAATATCAAATGAAAATTGAGACTTGAACAGGGCAGTATTCATCCATTTTGACGTCGAATGGAGTTTCAGTCCTGACAGAGTTATAATATTCAGATAACTTTTGTTTACGGGAAGATCTCTGAAATCGGGCACTTTTATCCCTGCTTTAAGCCTCCTGTTAACTGCTCTTACTGAAAGAAGGTCCAGAGCTGAATATTTCCCTGTACTATTGTCTCCTTTATCTCTTAAATATACCCTGTAAAAATAAGAATAGATTGGTTCCTGTCCATACATGTATAAGGTTGTGGACGATACCAACAGAGTCATTATGGCTAAAGCTCTGGTAAAGACCGAAAATTTCAGACAGGTCATTATTTAACGACTCCGGTTTTTTCAGGGTCGGATATTCTCCCCTTGTTATTCTCAAGAGATTCCAGAAAGGCAGATTCGTCGATGTCCATCTGCCGGTCTTTAGTTATTCCGGAAATATAATCCAGTTTGTATTTAATGCTTCCATCCTTGTTATATATAACCCAATGACCATCCCTTGCGTCATTCTTATATTGTCCTGAAAATTCTATAGCGCCATTATCAAACCAGAATTCAAATTTGCCGTTGATTTTGCCATTCAGATAATTTGATTTCAGGCAAACTTTTCCGGTCGGGTAGTATTGTATCCATTCTCCCTGCTTGGTGTTGTTTAAATATGTAAGCTTTTCAGCTATTGTACTGTCGGGATAGAATTTAACTGATAGTCCATTCATTATATTTTTTGAATAGTATTCTTCAGAGATCAGGTAGCCATTTGTTATTTCAGAGAAGAATTTCCATTTGCCTTCCTTCATCTGGTCCTTATAGGTTCCTATTGAGGAAATGAATCCATTCTGATGATATATAGTAGCAAGTGCATTCCTTCCATCCTCACTATAAATAAGTATCGATTTCAATGTCTGGTTTTCGAAATATCTTTTGAATTCACCAACCGGGTGATCATCTTTAAAATTTCCCTCATACATGATTGTCTCATCAGGATATTTCTTTATCCAGTGTCCTTGTTTTTTCCCCTGCTGGTCGGTCTTATTCAATTGTATGTCATTCTGACTTGCTGCCGCAACAGAAAAAGCTAAAAGATAAGCTGTTATAAGTAACCTGATGTTCATGTAATGCAAACGGAATAAATCATACAAAAGTACTAAAAATCAGCTGAGATTTAAAACATGAACATTTTACATATTTATTTTCAAATTATATTTGCGTAATTCAGCGTAATCTGCGGGAGATTTTGCTATTGATTTTTCCCGCAGATCACGCAGATCGGCGATGATAAAACTAACATTTGCATTGATAATAAAAAAAAGAGGCTGGAAATTTCCCAACCTCTTTTTATATATTAACTTATGTTTTATTTCACCTCTTCAAAATCAACATCTGTTACCTCTTCGTTTCCTGGTTTACTATTGTTGCCGGAAGGTTGTTCAGCATCAGGTTGAGCTTTTGCCTGATCAGAGTTTTGGGCCGTTTTGTACATCTCTTCCGAAGCGACCTGCCATACAGAATTTAATTCTGCAAGAGCTTTATCGATGGCATCTACATCCTGCGATTTATGAGCTTCCTTAAGTTTTGCCAGGGCAGCTTCAATAGCAGGTTTCTTATCAGCAGGAAGTTTATCACCAAACTCTTTAAGCTGTTTTTCAGTTGTAAAGATCATACTGTCAGCAGTATTTATCTTATCAACCTTTTCTTTTGCTTTATTGTCAGCATCAGCATTGGCTTTGGCTTCTTCTCTCATCCTCCTGATTTCATCATCATTTAATCCTGAAGATGCCTCTATCCTGATTCTCTGCTCTTTTCCTGTGCCTCTGTCTTTTGCTGCGACATGTAAAATTCCGTTTGCATCGATGTCAAAGCTGACTTCGATCTGTGGAACTCCGCGCGGGGCGGGTGGCAGACCATCAAGATGGAATCGACCGATCGTCTTATTCCCTGTTGCCATAGGTCTTTCCCCCTGAAGAACATGTATCTCAACAGATGGTTGACTGTCAGCGGCAGTTGTGAACACTTCTGTCTTTTTTGTAGGAATAGTCGTATTCGATTCAATCAGTTTAGTCATTACTCCGCCCATTGTTTCGATACCAAGTGAAAGAGGAGTAACATCGAGAAGAAGAACATCCTTTACCTCTCCTGTCAGAACACCACCCTGAATTGCAGCTCCAACAGCAACAACTTCATCGGGATTTACTCCTTTAGACGGAACACGTCCAAAGAATTTTTCAACCAGTTGCTGAATTGCAGGAATACGGGTTGATCCGCCAACAAGAAGTACCTCATCTATTTCTGTTACTGTAAGACCTGAATCCTTAAGTGCCAGTTTGCAAGGCTCAATACATGCCTGTATCAGTTTATCACAAATCTTTTCAAAATTGGCCCGTGTGAGAGTTTTTACAAGGTGCTTGGGAATACCATCCACAGGCATTATATATGGAAGATTTACTTCTGTTGTTGTTGCACTTGAAAGTTCGATTTTAGCTTTTTCAGCAGCTTCTTTCAGACGCTGAAGAGCCATTGGGTCTTTTCTCAGATCAATCCCTTCTTCTTTGAGAAACTCGTCAGCCATCCAGTCAATAATCAGGTGATCAAAGTCGTCACCACCAAGGTGTGTATCTCCATTTGTGGATTTAACTTCAAAAACACCATCTCCAAGTTCAAGAATTGAAATATCAAAAGTTCCGCCACCCAGATCAAATACAGCAATTTTAAGATCCTTTGATTTTTTATCGAGACCATAAGCCAAAGCAGCAGCAGTAGGCTCATTAATAATCCTTTTGACATTCAAACCGGCTATCTCTCCTGCCTCTTTTGTTGCCTGACGCTGGGAATCGCTGAAATAGGCCGGAACAGTTATAACAGCATCCGTAACTTCCTGACCAAGATAATCCTCCGCAGTCTTTTTCATTTTTTGAAGAATCATGGCAGAAATCTCCTGGGGAGAATACTGACGATCATCAATCTTCACCCTGGGAGTGTTATTGTCCCCTTTTACCACTGTATAAGATACTCTTTTAATCTCTTTTGTGACTTTATCATAAGTTTCACCCATAAATCGCTTTATGGAGAATACAGTCTTCTTTGAATTAGTAATTGCCTGCCGTTTAGCCGGATCACCTACTTTCCGTTCCCCGTTTTCAACAAACGCAACAATTGAAGGGGTGGTTCTTTTTCCCTCGCTGTTTGGGATCACAACAGGTTCATTGCCTTCCATTACTGCAACACAAGAGTTTGTCGTTCCCAGATCAATTCCAATTATTTTTCCCATTTTATAATAATTTAAAAAATTTCATTTTATTACAATAAACTTAGCACCTTTATTTAAGCACCAGTTTGATCACATTTAAAAATCTTAATACTATGTTGCGTGAGCAATGATTATGCCATTAAAGTTTTTGGTTCGTTTTATGTAAAAATGGCACCGGGCAGTGAACCTAAAAACATGTAGTGTGACAAAACGACATGATAACTAGTGGAGCCTGCCATTTAAAAAGAAGACTGATCAAAGATGTATCATCCAATTCAATTCTGTAACTTTGTCAGCATAATTTAACACATTTATTATTATGTCGATACATAAATCTGTCAGAAGAGTAACAACTCATGTCTTAAATGAGATGAAGCTAAAGGGTGAAAAAATTGCCATGTTGACGGCTTACGACTATTCCATAGCAAAGATTCTGGATGAAGCAGAAATAGATGTGATTTTGGTTGGTGATTCAGCTTCGAATGTAATGGCAGGTTTTGATACTACACTTCCCATTACACTCGACAACATGATTTATCATGCAGCCTCGGTTGTGAGAGCTGTCAAGAGGGCACTCGTAGTTGTGGATCTGCCTTTCGGTACCTACCAGGGAAATTCGAAGGAAGCATTAGTCTCATCAATAAGAATAATGAAGGAGACAGGAGCACATGCAGTGAAACTCGAAGGCGGTCTGCAGGTTGTTGAATCAATAGAAAGAATCTTATCTGCAGGCATTCCTGTAATGGGACATCTCGGACTTACACCGCAGGCAATCCATAAATTCGGGACTTATGTTGTCAGGGCAAAAGAGGAAGAAGAAGCCCGCAAGTTAATGGAAGATGCCAGACTCCTTGATCAGACAGGTTGTTTTGCGATTGTTCTTGAAAAGATACCGGCTAAACTGACAGAAGAAGTTACAAATAGC
>Ga0302173_10001618_pt1 | contig 11211 bp, 9 predicted proteins | sample I_Fen_N3_1_FD_198785 | JGI IMG/M metagenome (GOLD analysis project Ga0302173, IMG submission 198785) | Peat permafrost microbial communities from Stordalen Mire near Abisko, Sweden - I_Fen_N3_1 | ecosystem: Environmental > Terrestrial > Soil > Wetlands > Permafrost | place: Sweden: Abisko... | reverse complement strand
CTTCATAAAAGATTTTATTTTATTTCTTTCCCCTGCAAATATCTTGAGAAACCTTTTCCTGGATGAAATATCAACCATATTTCCATTGATTTCAAAAAATAATTTCCTTTTTTGAGATGTAAATTCACCAATATTTTGCATGGTAATCGTTTCAACATAATCTTTACTCCATCTTGCGTAGACATTTAAATGTTTACCCAGAAATATTTCCTCATAAAAACCTGATTGTGGCAAAAAGGGTAGTTCGTAATAGTTAACAAAAATTTTATCATCTAAATAAAATCTTGTAATAACCTGGTTATTTAATTCAAAAATAACACCTTTCTCATTTGATTTATTTAACTCAAAGTGCAATTTCTGTTCAAAAATATCATAAATGAGATGTATGTCTTCATATGTTTTATTGCCAAGAATAAGTTTGCAAGGAGAATAATTTGAAACATCAAAATATGGTTTCCCATTTGCACGAGGATATTTTTCGATAAAATATCTTGCATTCATCAATACAAAATCGTTTTCTATAGATGAATCAACTTTATTGTTTACCAACTGAAATAAGGTACCCTGTTTTTTTATAATATTTTGCTGACTAAAACAAATGGGTGTATAGGGAAAAAGAAATAGAATATAAAAGAAACTTGCTAACCGATAATAATTGGTTCCCATTTTATTATTGATATTTTTTACCATGATAAAGACACCTAATTTACATTTTGTAAATAAGATTGTATAAGCATTTTTAATAAATAGAATATTTTTTTTTCAGGTCCAACATCCATAGTCAGATGCAGCTACTTTCCCATTTGTGCAATCTCAGCAAGTTTTTGCAGTCAAATCCGGCCTGTAGTTCAATTGGTAGAGCAATTGAATCTTAATAAATGGGCCAGGGTTCGGATCACTTCAGGCAGACAAAAACAAAGGCATCATTCTAATTCATTTTTCATTTGTATCGAAACTTTATGGCCATTTTCAATAAGTGCCTGAATTCCGATATCCAGGTCTATTTGTTTTACCAGGAAATAATCAGTATCATAAGTTGATAAAGCGAAAATCGATATATTCTTGCTTTTAAAAATTGCATATACATCAGAAATTACACCTACAAGTGAAAAATCAAGAGGTCCTTCGATTTTAATTAAACGCCATTCTTTATTGCACACAATATCACTGGAAAGAAGATCATTCTGGGCAGTGACTACTGAAATTTCATCTTTTGTTTTAGTTATTGAGTAAAAACCGGATGAATAAATCCAATTGGGCAATATACGTCCGTTTCCGAATCTGTATATTGCAAAATTGGCTTCTAAAACTTCAAAATTCATCCTTCTTAAATTAGGTCGATCAACTAGTTTAAGGGCAATTTAGAACATTGATTGCAGAATATAATAATTTCCTTCAGTTAAAATGTACTATGGGATTCATTTTTCTCATTCGACTTTTGTTTTTGATTCGACATATTTTCTGAAATTATCAAGAATTGATTGCCAGCCACCTTTCTGCATTTCATAAGGATTTTCATTTTCAGGATTAAATGATTCCACCACTTTTGTCTTTGTTCCCTGCACTGAAAATGAGACATTGACTCTTCTTCCATCTCCCAATACGTATTCAATGGTTTTGTACTTTAGAATTTTTGTATAAATGCCTTCAAAATCAAAACCTGCAGAACCATCCTTTGCAGCCATTGTAGTTTTGAACTTTCCGTCAACTTTTAAATCGTTCTCGGCTTTTGGTGCATGCCAGTCATCTGAAGCAAAATACCATTTAGTGATATGTAGGGGTTCAGTCCAATAACTCCATACTTTCTCTAAAGGAGCCTTAACTGAAGTTTCAACAGTTATTGTCTTATTTTTCACCATTCCATCTTTTAATAAATTGAATTTATTTCTGAAATAACAAAACACGGAAATTGTTTCAATGTTCAAATGAGATCATCTTCCTAAGTACAAAAATCATCCATGGAGCTATCTCCTTTTCTGAGATCCACTGAAAAGGTTCATGATCATAACCCAATGGTTTATAAGTCGCCTCTATTTCCAGTCCGGCCTGGCAAAAAAGTTTAATATAATCATTTACTGACCAGAATATATCTTCCACAGGTCTCTTGTCTTCAACATCATTCATAATACACCTAACTATATCGCCGGTTTTTGCTGTGCGGTTTTCTGGAAAGTCTTTAGTCGTGAAGGAAGCACACTCATTTATGTACAGTTCGGGAGATGAATCGAGTAACATCATTCTTCCGGTGTCATTCATCAACTCTCTTAACCCGTTAAGTATTCTTATGCGGTTTTTCCAGTCTGGAATATTATCGAAAGTGAAGATTGATTGCACAAGGTCAAAGTATTTTACTCCGAGATGATCATAATTTCCATTGGAAACTAGTTTATAATCACCCACCGGGTCCATGTTTCTCGCTATTACAAGCATATCCTCAGATATGTCGATACCTGTTACCTCAAAGCCCAGCCTTTTCAGGAACCGGGTCGACCGTCCCGTTCCACATCCAAAATCCACCGCATGGTTTCCTTTTATATGTTTTGATATGATTTCAGGCAAATCGCGATATGCCAGGTAATATGTGTTTGGGAATTCGAGCTTTGAATATGACTCGGCTCTTAATTGATCTCCCCAGGAATTTTCAAAATTTAATTCAGGATTTGTCATTGAATGTTGCTAATGTAATCAAATTTTTAATATTCAAGAACACCTGTATACATGGTCATTTTTCATTCCGCTCTGTCAGTTACATAACATGAGTCTAACAACATCATTGTCGTTGCAGGTGGTGCATTGCTCATCAATTTAATGTTTCTTCAGGTTGCATTGCCAATCAAATTTAGCGAAGATTACCAAACTTTCAAAGGACATTATTCATTTGTTTATATTTTGAGAAGCCTAATGCCTCACTCTTCACACCTCACACCTCACGCCTCTTCACAATAAAATGCTTGCATTACGATAATTTATTATCTAATTTTGGTATGACCAGTTGAAGCTGTAAGAGTTCTAAACAGATCCATTACAACAAAAACCGGTTAAACATCATATTTATAACTTATTAATTAATTGGAGGAAATCGTTATGAAAACCAGAAGTTCTTTTGCAGTATTGATTTTTTTTGTAATTATAGCTATCGGGTTAGGTATTGCTTATACCGGAAATGGTGGTCAGGCAAGTACGGGAACAATGGTTATCGGAGTAATAACATTCCTTATTGCTATAATAATTTCGTCTGCCATTAAGATTGCTGACCAGTGGGAAAAAGCTGTAGTTTTAAGGTTAGGCCGCTTTCAGTCATTGAGAGGTCCCGGAATCTTTTTTATAATTCCAATCATTGACAATGTTGCATATTGGATTGACACACGCGTTATAACAACTTCATTTACTGCTGAAAAAACCCTTACAAAAGATACTGTTCCTGTTGATGTTGACGCAGTGCTTTTCTGGAAAGTTTTTGATTCCAAGAAAGCTGCTCTCGAAATAGCCGAATACCGAAATGCAATTAACTGGGCATCACAGACAGCTCTGCGGGATGTTATTGGAAAGACCATGCTTTCGGAGATGCTTGAAGGAAGGGACAAAATGAGTTCACAACTCCAGAAGATAATAGATGATCGAACCGAACCCTGGGGTATTAATGTAATCTCAGTTGAGGTAAAAGATGTAAATATTCCATCTTCTCTTCAGGATGCTATGTCGATGCAGGCCCAGGCTGAAAGGGAGCGACAGGCCAGGGTGATCCTGGGTGATTCTGAACGTCAGGTTGCCGAAAAGTTTGGAGAAGCTGCAAAAACATACGAAAACAATCCTGTAGCTCTCCATCTGAGGGCAATGAATATGCTTTACGAGGGATTGAAAACCAATTCAACGATCGTAATTGTGCCAAGCTCAGCTCTTGAAACCATGCAGCTGGGCGGTCTTGCAGGTATGACGGCACTGACAATGGGACTTACTCCGGGAGGGGAGAAGAAGGGGACAGAACCATCTAAAACATTGTGAATCTGAAGATACTTCCTGTCTTGCGGTCCTGCTTCCACTTCGCGGAACTGCGTCGCTTTGCTCCTTGAGTCATTCAGTCTCACGTTTATAGCCTTGTACTATTGTACCGTTGTTCCGTTGCACCGTCGTACCGTTGTGACATTGTGCCTTTCATTAACAACTATTATGAACTTTCGGGTTTACCTGATGTTATATTAACTGAATATTGAAACTGTTAAAAGGTAAAATTATTGAATAATATATGAGTAAAACTGTTCTGATAACAGGAGCTTCAAGTGGTATAGGATGCGAATTTGCGAAAATTCACGCCGAGGCTAAAGATAATCTGATACTTGTGGCACGAAGTATAGACAAACTCGATGAACTTAAGAATGAGCTCGAAGAAAAGCATAATATTTCGGTTTTTACGATTGGTAAAGATCTTTCTTATCCGGTTGCAGCAAAAGAGGTTTATGATGAATTGAAAGAGAAAGGCTACTCAGTAGATTATCTGATCAATAATGCAGGTTTTGGTGACTTTGGACTCTTTGCTGAGAGTGATTGGAATAAGCAGGAAAAGATGATCAACCTAAATATTATTGCACTCGCACATCTTACAAGACTTTTTCTTCCTGATATGATATGCCGGCGCAGTGGCAAAATCCTTAATGTTGCCTCTACAGCGTCATTTCAGCCCGGACCATCCATGTCGGTCTATTTTGCTACGAAGGCATTTGTCCTGAGTTTCTCAGAAGCTGTTAATGAAGAGGTCAGAGAGCATGGAATAACTGTCACAGCCCTCTGCCCGGGATCGACAAAGACAGGGTTTCATTCTGTTGCAGCAATGGAAGGCAGAAAGCCACCTGAAAGGGAAAATGTTCCATCCTCAAGAGAAGTGGCTGAATTTGGCTATCGCGCAATGATGAAGGGTAAAGCAGTAGCCATTCATGGATTCAAAAACTCTATTTTGGCCAATTCAGTAAGATTTGGTCCGAGGTCACTTGTTGTGAAATTAGCCAGAAAGATGCAGGAAAAAAAATATTGAACTTTATATAAATTTATTGATATGCAGACAATATTGGGAGCAAATGGCACAATCGGTAAAGTACTGGCCAGGGAACTTTTATCTTACACCGACAAAATCAGGCTGGTAAGCCGGAATCCAAGGAAGGTGAACGAATCCGATGAACTTTTCCCGGCCGATTTGTCAAAACCTGAAATGGTTGATAGAGCTGTCGAAGGGTCTGAGGTGGTATATCTTGTTGTGGGATTGGATTATAAACTGAACATATGGGAGGAGAAGTGGCCCAAACTTATGAAGGCTGTGCTCGACGCATGCATTAAATATAATTCCCGACTTGTTTTCTTCGACAATGTATATATGTATGATATCAATGCAATTCCTCATATGACCGAGGAATCGTCAATTAATCCTTCAAGCAGGAAAGGTGAAGTCAGGAGACAGATTGCGCAGATGATACTCGATGATATAAAAGCCGGAAGACTTCTGGCGCTCATTGCCCGTTCCGCTGATTTCTATGGACCTGACAATGAAAAGAGTGTTGTTATGGAAATAGGCTACAAGAATCTTAAAAAAGATAAAAGAGCCAACTGGTTTATTAATGCCGATAAGAAACATTCATTCACATTTACTCCAGATGCCGCAAAGGCTACAGCATTGCTTGGCAATACTGTTGATGCTTTTAACCAGGTATGGCATTTGCCTACCGACAGAAATGCTCTGACAGGCAGAGAGTTTTTTGATCTGTTCGCCAGAGAATTAAAAGTAAAAAGCAGAGTATTAGTTATGCCAATGTGGTTGATTAAACTTATGGGACTATTTGTTCCTGTTTTAAAAGAAATGCCTGAGATGATGTATCAGTATGACAGGGATTATTTTTTTGATTCATCGAAATTTGATAAGAGGTTTAAATTCAATGCCACCACCTATCAGGAAGGGGTGAGGATAATTGTGGAAAATGATAGGTAGTTGCTGGTTGCTGGTTGCCGGTTGCAGGTTGTGGTTCCCGATTATCGGGCTCTGTTAGCAATTAGCAACATTGACTAAGCAACAAGCAACAAGCAACAAGCAACAAGCAACACGACCAGTATCTATAATCTTTATTATCAGCATTTTATAATATAAAACGAAACTCCGGATAAAAGGAGTACCTTTGCAGCCATTCAATCCGGATAATAATATTAATAATCCCGACTTTTTAATTTAAATAATTATACATGCATTTTGAATCTTTGAACATTATTGACCCAATTCTTAAATCATTAAAGGAAGAGGGCTACACAATACCAACACCAATTCAGGTACAAGCTATACCAATTGTCTTGCAGGGAACAGATCTGATAGGATGTGCCCAAACTGGTACAGGAAAAACTGCAGCGTTTGCTGTTCCAATTCTTCAGCTTTTAAGCAGAAACAAGTCATTCGACAGAAAGAAAAAAATCAGAAGTCTTATTGTGACGCCTACCAGGGAGCTGGCAATCCAGATTGAAGAGAGTTTTAAAGCATATGGGCGTCATACAGGATTGACCTGTACTGTTGTTTTCGGTGGTGTGAATCAGAATCCGCAAACAAAAGCATTGCAAAACGGAGTGGATATTCTCATTGCCACACCGGGCAGATTGCTTGATCTTATGAACCAGGGATTTATCTCATTGAAAGATATTGAAATTTTTGTTCTTGATGAAGCTGACAGAATGCTCGATATGGGTTTTATTCATGATGTTAGGAGGATCATTTCCGCTCTTCCTCAAAAAAGGCAATCGTTGTTTTTCTCTGCAACAATGCCTCCCGAGATTGTAAGACTTGCCGGTTCAATAGTTTATAAACCTGTCAAGGTAGAAGTTACTCCATCTGCCTCCACTGTGGATATTGTGGATCAGTTTGTTTATTTCATTGACAGGGGCAATAAGAACTCCCTGCTGCTTGAGTTATTAAAGGACGAAAAGATAAAGACGGCTCTGGTATTTACCCGGACAAAGTACGGAGCCGATAAGGTAGTGAGAGTCCTGAAAAAGAAAAATATCAGCGCTGAAGCAATTCACGGAAATAAGGCACAAAATGCCAGACAAAAGGCACTTTCTGGTTTTAAAGCGCAGACAACACGGGTACTGGTAGCTACCGATATTGCGGCCCGTGGCATCGATGTTGATGATCTTGAATATGTTATAAACTTTGAAATTCCAAATATTTCTGAAACTTATGTCCACAGAATTGGCAGGACCGGGAGGGCCGGGGCAAAAGGCACAGCTATTTCATTCTGTGATGCCGAAGAAAAGGAATATCTCCGCGATATTGAAAAGCTGATAACCAAAAAGATTCAGGTCATTGAAGATCACCCTTTTCCACTGACAGATAACTTCCCTGTAAAGCCGGTTAAGCAACAATTTAGTAAACGGACTCCTGACAGGTTCAGTTCATCAAAAAACCTTATTCCCGACCGGAGGAACCACAGAAGATAATAATCGGTTCAACGGTTCGACGGTTCATCGGTTCAATGGTTTCTAAGATAATTCCGATCTTTTATCTTTGTTATATAGTGAACTATTGTAGCAGGGTTTTGTTTAATACCAAAACTACATAATTATGAGAATACTTATTGGCATTATCATTGTACTTATTGGAATAATTGTATTATTCCTAATAATAGGATTATTTGTGAAGAAAGATTATTCAGTGGGTGCAGATGTTATTGTGAATAAACCAAAAAATGTTGTTTTTGAGTTCCTTAAACTTCTGAAAAACCAGAATAAATTCAGCGTATGGGCCTTAATGGACCCTGATATGAAAACCGTTTTCAAGGGAACTGATGGAACAGAAGGATTTGTCTCTGCATGGGAAAGCGATAATAACAAAAACGTAGGCAAGGGCGAACAGGAGATATTGAAAATAGTGGACGGAGAAAGGATAGATTATGAGATCCGCTTTATGAAACCCTTTAAATCAACAAGCTGGGCGTATATTACAACGACAGCGGTAAATGACAGCCAGACAAAAGTCCACTGGGGATTCTCTGGTAAAATGAAATACCCGACCAATCTCACTCTGCTTTTCATGCATATGGAAAAGATGGTCGGTGGAGATCTTGAAAAAGGGTTACAGAATCTGAAAGTTCTGCTGGAAAATAGTTAACTAATAATTTTGTCATTATCTGCAATTAGGTTAAGCGAAGTTTGTAACTTCGCTTTTCTCATTTTGTAGTCTTGCTCAATATTTTATATCCTGCGAAGTCGCCGACTTTGATGTTCTGGGCGAGGAAATTCACAAACATTTATTGAATTTGTTCACTTTGAGGAATGGGGACAAAAAATCAACTATTTGTTGTATTTTGCATCTGCAAATTGAAATTAATTCCTCTTGCAATGACAATGGTATTTTTCAGTATATCGAACCTGGAATCGCTCCTTAAATGGTTATAAACATGAAAAACTATTTACTGCTGGTCATTATTGTTTTGATTTCTTTAAATGAAAATTCTTTTGCAGGGATTACAATCACACAGAATCATCAAAAAGTAAAAATGGATAAACTTAAAAATGAGGTTTTATTTAATCTTACCCATAACCTTTTACCTTACTGGTCAACCAGAATGGTGGATACTAAAAATGGTGGATTCTATGGACGTATTAATGCAAGTGATCAGGTTTTTCCTGATGAAGATAAAGGAGGAATACTTAATGCCAGGATCTTATGGACATATTCATCGGCATATCGGATTCTTAAGGATACAACTTATCTGCGGCTGGCAAAGAGATCAAAAGAATATATAATGTCTCATTTTATCGATAAAGAATTCGGTGGTGCATATCGCAGCGTAAAATCAACAGGTGAGCCGTCGGATACCAGAAAACAGACGTATACTCAATCATTTTTTATTTATGGATTGGCTGAATACTATCGTGTCACGGGAGACAAGGATGCTCTTAAAGCAGCGAAAGACATTTTTGAGCTTTTTGAAAAATTTGCTCTCGACAAGGAAAATGACGGATATTTTGAAGTCTTCACCCGCGATTGGAATCGTTCCCATGATATGTTGATTGGAGAAAAGACATCTCAGGATGAAAAAACAATGAATACTCATCTTCATATTATGGAAGCTTATACAAATCTTTACAGGGTATGGCCCGATAGGAGAGTCGCCGACCGTTTAAAGGATCAGGTTGAAATTTTTCTTGATAAGATAGTTGATGCAAAAACAAGCCATCTTATATGTTTCATGGATAAAAACTGGAACAGGACCTCATCATTGGATTCCTATGGACACGATATTGAATCTTCCTGGCTACTGGTTGAAGCTGCAGGACTGCTCAAAGATACTGCCTTACAGGGAAGAGTAGCAAGAACAAGTATTAAAATAGCAAATGCAGCATCAGAAGGATTACAGCCCGATGGCAGCCTGATTTACGAAAAAGATCTTTCAACAGGCAGGAAAAATACTGAGAGAAGCTGGTGGGCTCAGGCTGAGACAATTGTGGGATATCTGAATGCCTACGAGATAACGGGTAATGAGAAATATCTTGATAAATCAATAAACTGCTGGAATTATACAAAAAATCATCTGGTTGATAACAAGTCAGGCGGATGGTTTAGTTCTGTATCGGAATCGGGTATCACGGGACGAGGAGATAAAGGTGGATTTTGGGTGTGTCCCTATCACAGCGGGCGGATGTGCATGGAAGTTATTGAAAGATTAACTGCTCTAAAATAGTTCCCGAAAAATCGGGACAGGCTCACCGGACTATCTCATAATGCTGGGGCCCCTTTGTGTTAAATAGAATTTGCCTCATTATATTTGAATACTTAATTTAACTGACCATGGAAAATAATAGCCGTCGGGACTTTCTGAAGAAATCCCTTCTTACCGGAGTTGGAATTATCACCCTTCCTGAAATCGTAAAACAATCCACATTTGGACAAACATCACAGAATAAACTTATTCAGTTTGCCCAGATTGGTTGCGGACGGGAAGGCACTGTTGATTATATGGGAACAATGAGACATACTGATCTCTGTAGAATGGTAGCTGTCTGTGATCTTGATTCCCACAGAGCTGATATTGCAAAAAAAACTGTTGAGGATTTCTATATAAACAAAGGAGAAACCAATGTAGATGTAAAAGCTTACCACGATTTTCATGAAGTTCTTTCACGATCTGATATTGATGCAGTTATTGTAAGTGTTCCAGATCATCAGCATGCCTTTGTTGCAATTCAGGCTGTCCTGGCAGGAAAGGATGTGTACGTTCAGAAACCGTTGACATATTCAATATCGGAAGCAATTGCTCTAAGAACTGCCGTTAAGGTAAAAAAGAGAATACTTCAGACAGGCAGCCAGCAACGTTCCGAGAAGCCCTGGAATACCTTCAGGATCGCAAGTGAAGCTGTGCGAAATGGTCGTATCGGAAAGATTCAGACAGTAAAGATCGGCATTGGAGTAGATAAACCAAAGGGTGTAAAACCTTTGGCTCAGACACCTCCTTCAACTTTTAATTTTGAACGATGGCTCGGAGCTGCTCCTGAACAGCCATATATGGAACTCAGATGTCACCCGCAGGACAATATTGAAGGCAGACCCGGTTGGATAACGACAGAGGATTTTGGTCTCGGCATGATTACAAACTGGGGTGCCCATCATATTGATATTGCTCATTGGGCTATGGGAATGGAGCTGAGCGGGCCTTTATCAGTTGAGGCGAAAGCTGACTTTATGAAAGAGGATGTCTGGACTGTTCATACAACATACCATGTTGAGATGATGTATCCGGATAATATAAAGGTGATAATGGATAATAGTTTTACAAATGGCATCCAGTTTGACGGGACAGGTGGTACAGTATTTTGTGCACGAGGAAGTGAAAGAGTTACAGCAAGCGATCCTGTCAATGCAGGAGATAACAAAAAAGGTCCGCTTTGGGCCAGCAGTGATAAAATTCTTTATCCGAGAGTTGGTCCAGAAGGAAAAATTTGGATGCCCAGCGCTGATCATTACCGTAACTGGCTCGAAAGCATAATAAGCCGCAGGGATCCAATAGCTCCCGTTGATCAGTCAAGCCGCAGTCTTGAGGCATGTGCCATTGCCTGGATTGCTATGAAGTTAAACCGAAAATTGAATTGGGATGCTAAGAAAGAAAAGTTCATTGGCGATAAGGAAGCAAATGCAATGCTGTCACGGAAAGCCCGTAAACCTGAATACGATATAGCATTAATTATGAA
>Ga0302173_10001617_pt1 | contig 11214 bp, 7 predicted proteins | sample I_Fen_N3_1_FD_198785 | JGI IMG/M metagenome (GOLD analysis project Ga0302173, IMG submission 198785) | Peat permafrost microbial communities from Stordalen Mire near Abisko, Sweden - I_Fen_N3_1 | ecosystem: Environmental > Terrestrial > Soil > Wetlands > Permafrost | place: Sweden: Abisko... | reverse complement strand
CACCGGCTCCTTGAATAACGATTGGACGATCCCCGTAAGATTCTGTATAAATTTCGAAGAAAGAATCAGAACCTTTTAACCCGCCTAAAGCAGTGTCTGATGGTACCGAAACTAATTTTACTTCTAAAATTCCTTTGTCATTTTGCAAATCTCCAGACAATTCACCAATATATCTTAATACGTGATTTGGTTTTTGATCGGCTTTTATTTTCTCGTAAATTGGGTCGAATTCTTTTAGTTTTGTCAAGAAATCAGAAACGTTTCCTTCGCGTAAATGTTCTGGAATTAAATTCTGAATAGAGATTTCTTCAAACTCATTTTGCAAATCTAACTCTCTTGCCAAGATCAATAATTTTCTTCCAACATCATTTCCACATAAATCCTCACGTGGGTCTGGTTCTGTATATCCGTTGTCAATTGCTTCTTGCAGAATTTCACTAAACGGAACATCTTTTGCAGAGAAATTATTAAATAAATAACTCAATGTCCCTGAGAAAACTCCTTTTATTTTTGTAATGTTTTCACCCGAAAGGTGCAATAACTTTATCGTATCAATTAATGGTAATCCTGCACCAACATTCGTTTCGTATAAATAGTTCTTTTGATTTTCTGCCAAAGATTTTCTCAATTCTTTATAAAAACCATAGCTTAATGTATTGGCAACTTTATTAGACTAAATCAAGTCGAAACTACTTTCAATCAACGAAATATAATTTTCTACAAAAGTGGCACTTGCTGTATTATCGATCGCAATTAAGTTTTCTAAATGATGCTGATTTGCATATGCAATTACATCATTGATTGTATATTCCAAGCCTTCTTTCTGGATTTGATTTTTCCAGTCTGAAGTTACGCCATTTTTATTTAAAAGTACTTTCTTAGAATTTGCAATTGCAAAAACATTCAGTTTAATGTCTTTACGTTTTTCAATGGCTGCCGCTGATTCTAAAATCTGGTTGATTAAAGTTCCTCCAACTAATCCGTGACCAAAAATAGCAATGTTGATTTTTTTAGAAACTCCAAAAATCTCTCCATGAATTACGTTTAATGCTTTATTAAGTTCTGATTTTTTAACTACCAAACTCACGTTTTTACCCGTAACGGTGTTGTTAAATAATATTGGAACTATTTTATTTTTGATTAAAGCGGTGTATGGTTTATGGAAAGTGCTTAAATCCTGACCAATAATCGAAATAACCGAAACATTATCTGTTACTGTGATCTGATTTACATCTTTGGAATAAAAGTCATTTTCGAACTCTTTTTCTAATTCGATCATTGCTGTTGTTGCTTTATCTGTTGCAACAACCAACCCGATTCCTCTTTCTGAAGAACCTTGCGAAATAATACTCACACTGATATTATGATCGCCCATTACTTTAAAAATTCTGGCATCGACACCAGATTTTCCTAATAATCCACGACCTTCAAGATTTACTAAAGATAAATTCTCTAATACTGAAAGTGTTTTGATTCCTTCTTTTGCAGAATCTGAAGTGATTAAGGTTCCGCGATTTTCGTGATTAAATGTATTTAAAATACGAAGCGGAATATTTTTTTCTAACAAAGGAATTATGGTTTTGGCGTGCAAAATTGTTGCTCCAAAATTGGCTAATTCGTTTGCTTCGTTAAATGATAAATATTCGATTTTTTTGGCATCGGCCACTAAATCAGGATTTGCAGTATAGATTCCGTCAACGTGGGTAAAGTTTTGTAACTCTTCGGCATTCAAATAATTCGCGATTAACGATGCTGTATAATTACTTCCGTTTCTTCCTAAAGTTGTAGTATCGTTGTTATTGTTTGAACCAATAAAACCTGTTACGATATTAACGGTTGAACCATTGTGTTCTTTAAAATAATTGACAACATTTTTCTTAGAAAGTTGCTCTAAAGGTTGTGCGTCACCAAATTTAGAATCGGTTTTAAGCAATTCTCTTGAGTCAACAAAATTAGCAGGAACGCCTTTTTCTTTTAAAATAGCCGTTAATAATTTAGCCGAAAGCAACTCCCCTTTAGACAAAATTTGATCTTTAATTTTATTGCTATAATCTCCAATTAAACTAACTCCTTCAAAAAGCTTATCTAAAACATTAAATTCTTCAGACAAGTCAACCTGTGGATAATCTGAAATCTGATAGGTTTTAAAATTTTCTAATAAGGTTTTATAATCGCCGTTTTTAGCAGCAAGTTTCAAAATATACTCTAACTCATCTGTTGCGTTTCCACGTGCCGAAACGACAACTGCAATTTGTTCGCCTTGATTTACTTTATCAGAAATGATTGAAACTACTTTATTAAGTCCTTCTCCGTTTGATAACGACTTGCCTCCAAATTTTAATATTTTCATTTTATTTTTCTATTGTTTCTGCCTTAAAAATATCGGCAAGTAAATGATCTAATTGTTTGTACTCGATTAAAAAAGCGTCATGTCCGTGTACCGAATCTATTTCGCTATAAAAAACATTCTGTTTAAACTTTTTTAATTCATTATAAGTTTCACGATTTTCTTTTGGTGTAAAAAACAAATCTGAATTGATTCCGATAATATGAATCGCTGCGTCTGTTCTGGACAATAAAATTTCGAAATCGTCACTATTTCTGGTAATATCAATGGTTTTAAGCAATTGATTCATCAATTTATAAGATGATAATTGATATCTTTTTTGCAATTTCTTTCCGTGATGCGCCAACCAGCTTTCTATGTTAAAAATAGAAAGATCGTTATTGATTGTTCGTTGAAATTTTTCTTTGAATGATTCAGGAGATCTGTAACACAACATTGCATGAATTCTGGCATCTTCTATTGGTTTTGAAGAATTGTTCAGGATTTGCTCTTGTAAGTAGCAATTTGCGATCATCCAGTCTGTCGATTTCCAATCTGTTGCAATTGGAATTAAGTTTTGCGTAATATTTGGTTCTAACGCAAGTATTTCCCACGCTATTCCTCCACCAACAGAACCTCCAATAATGGTATGTAATTGGGTAATATTTAAAGCCTCTAAACCTTTTATAAAAATTCGGGCAATATCTCTGGTAGTAAAATCCAGATAATTATCAATTAGAAACGAATTATTCCCATTTCCAGGAACATCAAATGCTAATACGGTGTATCTGTGAGTATCTATTGTTTTTTCGTCGCCAATTAAATCATTCCACCAACCATTCTCGCCAGTAACTTGCGCATTTCCTGTCAAAGCATGATTAACCAAAACAATAGGCGCGCTATGCAATGGTAAACCGGAAAGTGTAAAACTTAATGGCAATGACGGATATGACGCACCACTTTCGGTGATGAAATCTTGAACTATAATGGGACTTGGTATATTTTCCAATTTCAAATCTTTTTAATTTTGATTTGTATCTGGAAATATTAGAAAGAAAGTACTAGAGTGAAACTAGAAAATTCTTGTTGTTATCTTTCCACGTTTGGGCGTGGTAGAATGCAGCACCTTCTTCGAATTAACGAAGGGTTGCTAAGGATTCATCGGGTCTAATCCCTCGTCCTTTCTTTATAACATTTCAATACGTTTTTGAACTTAACGGTGCAAATTAACTACTAATTTCTTAAACTAACAAATTTTATCGAAACTGATTCCTCAATTTCTTAAACATAATTCAAACACAAACTATTGTACGCAAAAATTTACCGAACAATATGCCCAGTAAAATTAAGCAGGTTTACCCCTATTTTATGATACTTTTTGATTTAGATAAAAAGTGTTTCATTCTCTTTTGAATACATCAAAAATAATAATGAGTTTGGTTCTTTTTTCTCCGCTACTTTATCTGCTTCGGTAATTCCGAATCTAGGATGTACCAATTCATTTTTTGTTGGCGGCGGATTGTTTCTTTTTGCCCTTATATTTTTCAATGTAGAAAAAGTCTTTGTTAAGTAGTTTAATGTGCTCATGATATTTAAGTTTATGTTGATCGTGTTTTATAATCTTTATTAATTCTTTATTTCTTTGTTATGCTTACTAAATGGAATAAAAAAACCCTTTTGGGTTTCTAATACCAAAAGGGTTTAAGTTTTTTAAAACTTATATATACTTTTAGTATCAACAGACGCGTACACAAATACGTGCGACATTAAACATCTTATTCATCTGTAGGGATTTATTCATCTTTGATTTACTTGCTATTTTAAAAAATTCTTGCATTTGTTTTATTTTAATAAGCTTCCTAAAATTACTGAAACATTTTTTAATTATTGCCCTTTTCAGGAATAAAAATACTAATGGCCTTCTTATAATTTCTAGGCCTTACAAATGTGCGAATATTTTTTCAATAATACAAGTGAGAATCAGCAAATTAATCTTAAAAAACGTTAAAAAACATCTTTTTATCGTTAAAAAACATCTTACAAAATTGGCTTTTTTAATTTTACCTGTAAAATACTTACAAAAAATAACATAATAAACTTTCCTGTTTCAATCTGTCAAAGAACAACTAACCAACATTAAAAGCCACTTACAACCAAACTGCTTCTTTGTTTTTAATTTTTTCAGCCACTTTTAAAATGTCTGTTATTATTCCTCTCGAAATTGCTTGTTTACATGCCGATGCGCTCTGAATTACTATAGGAACATCTGCATAAGATTTTGTGTAAATTTCAAAAATAGTGTCAGAACCTTTTAATTGACCTATTACCGATGAAACTGGTTCTGAAACTAATTTAACTTCCAGTTTATTTTTCTCGACATCAAATTCTCCTACATATCGCAGTACATGATTATCTGCCTGAGTAATTTTTGCAATTTTAAACGATTTATCAATTGCTTCTTTATTAAGAATACCGTTTTTCTCTAAAAATTCTTCTTTAATAAGTGAATTGATTTTTATGTCTGAAAGCTCAAAATCTTTTCCGATTTCTCTTGTCAATATCAGTAGTTTTCTCGCTGTGTCATTTCCGGATAAATCTTCTTTAAAAGTCGAACGCATCAAACCAAGTAAACTGGCATCTTTTAAAAGTGAAGAAAAAGTGGCTTCTTCATTTGCAAATCGATTAAAAACATAACTTAGATTATCTGAAAAAACACCTCTGATTTTTGTAATTTTCTCTCCCGAATAATACAAATCCCGCAAGGTTTGCAAAACCGGAAAACCTGTATCTACTGAAGTTTCATACAAAAACTCCTTATCATACTTTTTCAGATTCACTCTAATTTCTTTATACAAATCAAGAGGCAGTGTGTTTGCTTTTTTATTTACAGCCACAATATTAAATCCGTTTTGAATTAAAGTATTATAATGACCTATTAATTCGTCACTTGCCGTAGCATCGACCGCAATTAAGTTTTCGAATTCGTTTTCTTTTGCAAACTCAACAATATCTTCAACTTTAAACGGTACTGCCAATTCCAGAAAATTGGTTTCCCAAGAATATCCAACACCTTCTTTTTCGAAAAAAGCAACTGTAGAATTGGTGATTATCGGAAAATGAAAATCTATATTTTTACTTTCGAGAAAAAACTCCTGACTTTCGATAATCTGGTTGATCAAAGTACTTCCGATATTTCCAATTCCAAAAAGGATGATATTTATTTTAAGCTTTGACATAATTTTTTAATTTAATTGGGGGTTATTTTAAACCATATAAGAGATATAAGTTCATTTAATTTTCTGAACGTATATAATTTTAGACGACGTCGCACATCTCTACTAAAATGAACTTATATCTCTTATATGGTGAAAAAATTTTATACTGAATTTCTTTATTATAAAAAATCACCTCTAGTAGAACTCACGCTACTAAAGGCAATTTTTCAAACAAAAAACAAAAAAACCTAATTTTTATTAATGCTGTATTGTGATTGTGTTACGCTTGCAAACGCCGCTTTCAAATCAGCTATTAAATCTTCGATATCTTCAATTCCAACAGAAAGTCGAACTAAATCTTTTGAAACTCCTGTTTCTAATTGATCTGCATCAGACAATTGTTGATGTGTTGTACTTGCCGGGTGAATAATTAATGATTTTGTATCACCAATATTGGCCAAAAGCGAGAATAGTTTTGTTTGATCTACTACTTTTTTAGCTGCTTCAAATCCACCTTTTAGTCCAAATGTGATAACACCGCTTTGTCCTTTTGGTAAATATTGTTGTGCTAAATCGTAGTATTTATTCGTTTTTAAACCTGGATAATTAACCCAAACTACCTCATCTTGTTTTTCTAACCAAGAGGCTAAAGCCAAAGCATTTTCGCTATGCTTCTGGATTCGGATTGGTAATGTTTCTAATCCCTGAATGATTTGAAAAGCATTAAATGGACTCAAAGCTGCACCAAAATCACGCAATCCTTCGATTCTTGCTTTTGCAATAAAAGCTGCATTTCCAAGAGCTTCGTGATACACTAATCCATGGTAACCGGCTGAAGGTTCTGTAAATTCTGGGAATTTTCCGTTAGACCAGTCAAAAGTTCCAGCATCGATAATTGCTCCTCCTAATGAAGTTCCGTTTCCTGAAATATATTTGGTTAGAGAATGAATTACAATATTGGCTCCATGTTCAATTGGTCTTAACAAATAAGGAGTAGCAACAGTATTGTCTACAATAAAAGGTACTTTAAAGTTTTTAGCTTCCGCCGAAATCCCTTTTAAATCTAAGACATCTAATTTTGGATTTCCTAGAGACTCTACAAAAAAGGCTCTTGTATTTTCTTTAGCAGCTTTGGTAAAATTTTCCGGTTTTGATGGATCTACAAAAGTGGTTGTTATTCCTAGGCGAGGTAAAGTTACATTTAGTAAATTATAGGTTCCTCCGTATAAACTATTTGAAGCGACAATATGATCACCCGTTTTTAGCAAAGTCAACAAAGCTGTCGAAATTGCAGATGCTCCAGATGCTGTAACAACAGCCGCAATTCCGCCTTCAAGCGCTGCAAGCCGTTGTTCCAAAACATCGTTTGTTGGATTATTTAATCGAGTGTAAATAAATCCAGATTCTGCAAGACCAAATAAATTGGCAGCATGATCTGAATCATTAAATACATATGATGAAGTTTGATAAATTGGCACTGCTCTTGTTCCAGCATTTTTAGTAACATCGTGTCCTGCGTGTAGTGCGTTTGTTGCAAATTTTTGTGTGCTCATGATTTCTTAGTTTTTTAGGTATTATTAATACTATATATTGTTATTGAAAATGTTTCTTTTGAAATTATGATCGTTTTATATAAAAAGATCTTCTTCTTCCAAATTATACAATTGAGCTAATAGGGATCTTTGCTCCTTTATATATTGTTCCGGATTGTACTTTAAAGTTTCCGTTTTTGACTCTTCTATTTTGTTGTTATTCTTTTGAGAATCTGTTCTCAATAAATAATGAAATGCGATTGTATTTATATCTAATGTGTTCATGGTTTAAAATTTTAAATGTTTAAATAAAAAAAAAGCCCTTTCGGATGGCTACCAAAAGGGCTTATAGTTCTAACTATAACAAAGATTGTATCTTTTACTTTTGGCAACAGCAAGGTTGGATGCACATTTGCATCATACTACAACATATCATCATATCTCTTCTTGCTATTGTTTTCATGTTTATTTTATTTAAATTAATTCTCTTTTTTAAACTCGACTAATTTGATAGAGTAAATATATAAACTATTTTTAGATCTACCAAACCAAAAATTAACTTTTAACATTAATTTTTCTATATGTCTTGTAAACATTGGTATTTCTTTTTAAAAAATTTGGCCGCGGATTAAAATGATTACAAGATCTGTGCAAATCCGTTTAATCTGTGGCCAAATCAATATTCTTTAGAATTTGAAACTTAATCTGGCAAAACCAAATCTACCGTTTAATCCAAATTGCGAAACTGCTCTAGAGTAAGCAAATTGATTTGCATTTGTCAAATCTGTACTTGGTGCAGGCGTCAATGTTGGCGTTGTATTGGTGAATGCTGGTGTCGCAGGATTATTTCTGTCCGGATAAACATCTCCTATATTATTAAATCCCACTGTAAATCTAAACTTGTCGTTGATTTGATATCCAAAAGACAAATCGGTAACTATTTTTGAACTGTATTCCGGGTGTTCGTAAACTGAAGATGAACCATCTAAATTTACATCTGTTGCTCCTGGATCAGTCACTTTTCCGAAATAACTATTTCTCAAATAAATATCCAGTTTTTTGATACTGAAAGTTGTCATTAAATTAGCTTTCAATTTCGGAATTGCTTCTTCTAAATAAATTCTGCTTGATTCCGGAAAAAATGAATATTTATAAGGTTCTCCACCTGCATTAATAATAGATTGAGGAACATTTAAATCTCCTACTCTTTTGGTTTCATTATAGCTTAATGCAAAATCATTTCTGATCGTGAAATCTGGAATAACATTGTATTTTTGAGAAATTACTACATCAACACCTTTGGTTTCAGAGTTGATTCCGTTTGTCCAGAATGAAGCTCTTTCTACTCCTTTTAAATCAAATGCTTGTTGAAACAATGTCAAGGCATCTTTTTGTTCCGGCGATGTAGCGGCATTTATTTGCGCATCTGTTGGTCGTGCATATTGTCCTGTTAATACAACTCTATCGTCGATTCTTGTAAAATAAGCATCTGTTGCGATTGTAATATTTGCTTCAGGAATTTTGAATGTAAATCCCGTACTGATACTTTTAGATTTTTCGGGTTTTAGGTTTTCAACTCCAATACTTTTTGCTGCTTGAGAGTCGTTTGTAAAATACCCTACTTGATAAGGTGAACCATTTATAAACTGTGTTGAACTCGCTTCAAAATATTTTTGCTGCAATGATGGTGCTCTAAAACCTGTTTGTCCAGAAATTCTCCAATTGATATTGTCATTTAATTTTAAAAGAGATGCCAGTTTAAAAATTACTGTACTTCCAAAATCAGAGTAATTCTCATAACGAGCTGCTCCGTTTAAAAGCCAATTTTCTGTAGCGTTTAATTCTAAATCAACATATGCTGCGCCACTTTTTCTGTCTTTTGTTTTAGCATCTGAAGGCTGAAATCCAGAGAAACCCTGTGCTCCTGCTCCACGTTTATTACCAAAAAAGTCAGTAACAATTAATGGTGAATTACTTGGTAAAATTCCAGAAACCAAATTTCCATTTATATCATACAATCCGTAAGAAGCTTCTTCACCAGCTTTTATCTGATAATTTTCATATCTGAACTCTCCACCAAAAGCAACGTTTAATCCTTTTAAAACATCATACTTTTTAGTTAAATCCAAATTGGTTGTACTTTGCAAAAACGAAACTTTACCTGCATCAAAACTTGAGGCTGAATTGGTTCCCAAAGTAGCATTAATAGTATTGTTCACATCATATCTAAAAGAGTTTGTTCCCAGGTTTGTACTAATATCAGTATCAAAACCAAATAATTGTGTTGTAAGTCCTACTGCCGATGAAGCATCTAAAATTTTTGATTCTATTTGAGGCAAAAATCCGTTTTGATACACTTGCGTGAATGTTCCTGAGCCATTTGGCAATCTGTTAAATGCATAAGAATCTCCATTTCTATAAGATACTCCACCAAATGAATATAAAGATGTAATATCTGTTAAAGGATATTTTAAATTATAATAAGCTTGCCCTGATGCCAACTCTGACTGACCAACACTCATATTATAGTCGCTTCTTTGTTGACCTCTATAAGCAAGTTCATTATTTGTGGTATCAAAATTTAAGGCTGTTTGCATTTGAGCAAGCGTTGTTGCCGATGAAATTGCGGTTTGTTGTGCCGGCGTAAAATAACCAACTTGTGGCGCATATTGCTTTAATGAACTCAAAATTTGTGCTGTATTTGGCGTATTATTAATATTGCTAAACAAAGAGTTAATAGCAACACCATTTTGGGCAGCTCTATTTTCGACAGCATTATAAGCATTAAAAATAGCATTGTTTCTAATACCTGCTCTACTTGTTGCTTGTCTCGTAACTGCACTACCTGTAACATTCAGAAAACTTCCTGCTTTCCCAAGAGAAGTTCCGTAGTTTAGGTCTAATTGCAAGGTTTGACCATCGGCTCCTCCTTTAAAATTATTAGATCCCGAAGATAAATTTGTACCGTATTGAATACCTCCTGAAATAAAATTAGCATTCTTTTTTAATACAATATTGATAACTCCGGCAATTGCATCTGAACCATATTGTGCAGCAGCTCCATCTCTAAGAACTTCGATTCTTTCGATTGCAAATGACGGAATTGCATTTAAATCTGTTCCAACGGATCCTCTACCTGGAGAACCATTAATATTTACTAATGAGCTTGTATGTCTACGTTTACCATTTACTAAAATTAAAACCTGATCTGGGCCTAAACCTCTCAACTGTGCAGGATCAACGTGATCTGTAGCATCGGCGGTTGAAGTTGCGTTACTGGTAAATGAAGGCGCTACGTAATTTAATATTTGTGTTACACTGGTTTGTGGAGATCCTTTTGTTATCTCAGAAATGTTAAAAACATCAACCGGAACCGGTACATCTGTTTTTACTCTGTTCTTACTTCTAGATCCCACTATTGTAACTTCTGACAATTCGTTATTCTTTAAACTGTCTTGTTCTTTTTTATTATCCTGCGCATAAATACCGGAAAATGTTAAAAGACCTAATGCAAGTAGTACATTTTTTTTCATTACTTTTTTCTGATTAATTAATGTTTTGGTTTAAATTGTTTTTGTTGCGGTTTAGTTTCTTTTGGAAACAAAAAAACCCCTGCAATTTGCAGAGGTTCTATTTATATTTTTCTTGAAAAAAAACTACAATAGCATCTCTGCGGAAGGCTCCGGCATCATACATGGCTTATTGCAAACTGTTAATTTCATTCTTTCTATTATTTTGATGAGGCAAATTTGCAAACTATTTTTTAATCGGCCAAACAAAAACAGAAATAATTTCCATTACCCTATCAATTTAGTATGTTTGTGTTAAATTTCTACTTATAAAAGTAAAAAAAGTTGAACTTTGATTTGCAAATCAAAATGGTTTTATACCTTTGCACCCGAATACAGAGGAAAAATTTGAACTGATTGCAACCTCTTCATAATGAAATGGTTCGTTATGAATACTGAAAGATTTTAATTTCAGTAGTAAAAAATGCTAAAGCAGACATTCTCCTTTAGCTCTTTTTAGCAATTTTTTTCCTCACTTAATTTTAATTTAATAAATTATTATGGCTTATTTATTTACGTCAGAATCTGTTAGTGAAGGGCATCCAGACAAAGTTGCAGATCAAATTTCGGAT
>Ga0302173_10001616_pt1 | contig 11218 bp, 8 predicted proteins | sample I_Fen_N3_1_FD_198785 | JGI IMG/M metagenome (GOLD analysis project Ga0302173, IMG submission 198785) | Peat permafrost microbial communities from Stordalen Mire near Abisko, Sweden - I_Fen_N3_1 | ecosystem: Environmental > Terrestrial > Soil > Wetlands > Permafrost | place: Sweden: Abisko... | reverse complement strand
AATCCATCACGGACATCAGGCAATGCGCGTGATACAATCACCGACATGGAATAATCTATATACGAAGATTTCATTTCTTCGTCAATGTTTACCTTAATAATTCTGTCTTGGTCAATCATCTATTTCTTTTTTTGTTTTAATCTAAAAAATCGCACTAAAGTACTGCTTTTTCTTCGATTAGGCAAGGATTTTGTCAATTATTTACATATCACAAAGAAGCAGATTCCCAAGAAATTTGTCCATCAAAAATCAGCTTAATGATTCTATTTTATGTCTCTTATTATTTTAAAATATTTGGATTAACTTATTGCTTATATTCGGATGAAATAGCGAGTGAAAAGGCTTTTTTAATTTCAAATAATAGACAACATGCCTAAAGAATCATTTGCAATTTTGAAAAATTTAAATTAATATTATTCCTTTCCTATTTCCTGTTATTTTTCGAAGGTTAAAACCTTGCACAACAAACAACTCTTTTTTTCCCAAGGTCTTAAACTTGAGCAATAAACAACTCTTTTTTCCCAAGGTTAAAACCTTGCGTTACAACATCGGTCATGCCTACGGCATTAGCTGCTTTGTGCAGAAAGTTCCGGAGGAACGACCGTTTTTTCTAGTCATGGGATTTATTCCATAACAATCAACACATTTTTTCCCCTGTTTTCATACTTTTATCTTCGCCTTTGGTTCTGTTCCTGTTTTAGCTATTTTCTTGTTTTTCTCTTATTTTACTCTCAGATATCTCTTAGATATCTCTTATCATTAATAAGTTAATATATCTAAAATACAAACTAGTTAAAACTATAAATATATTTTAAAAATACCTAAAAGGGGAAGTGACTGAATGAAAAAGCAATTACAACCGGCAGTTTGCGGTTCGAAGTTTGTAGTCAGATGTTTCCATTAACACCCCGAAAGTAAGGACACACTTAGTTCCACTCAACATCGAATGCTGAAATGAATTCACTTCAAATTTTTCGGAATGTCTATAAGGTTTAATTCAGAAATGACTTTAAAAGAATAAAGAGGAGGAAAAAGATTACACTAAATAATTAAAACAAAATAAAATAAAGTAATGATTCTACTTACCGGAAGACTTTTATATGAACAAGCGAACAAATTCATTCTGGTCAATCCAGTATACCAGATGCAACAAAGCAATTTTTAAAAAGTAATATTTCTGCAGGTTCAGATTCAAATAGTCCATACACCGAAGAACCTGAGCCTGACATGGAAGCATAGACTGCACCCAGATCATACAGTTGATTTTTAATGGATTCAATTTCAGGATAGGCAGTAAATACTGACTTTTCAAAATCATTTTTAATGGAGTCTTTCCATTGGGTGACAGGCTCCTGAATCAACTCCAGGAGTGAATGCCGGGGAATTTCGGGAACGACGAGCGAATAGGCCTCCGGAGTAGATACATGAATATCGGGTTTGACGAGCAATAAGAAGTAGCCTTTCAGGGAGATTTTGATGGGAGTGAACACATTTCCGATTCCTGTAGCAAAAACCGGTTTATTTTTAATGAAAACCGGACAATCGGCACCTAACAGAGCTGCATATTTCTCCAGTTTCCTGTTGGTTATTTTCAGTTCAAACAGTTCATTCAATCCTTTCAGCATAAAAGCAGCATCGGATGAACCGCCCCCCAGTCCTGCTCCAAAAGGAATTTGTTTAACAAGTGATATATCAACCGCAGGGAACTGATAATCCGAACGCAATAACCGGTATGCTTTAACAATTAAATTATCTTCGGGGTCTCCACCCAGTTCAATGCCCGAAGTAGAGAAACTATAATCCATACAAGTCTCCGACGATGCCACTTCCAGAACATCACTCAGGCCTATCGGATAAAACACTGTTTCGATATTGTGATACCCATCCAAACGACGTTCAACGACATTCAGGCCAAGATTAATTTTTGAATTTGGGAAGAGAATCATAGTGAATAATAGCTTTATATTTGAGAAATCAAAAGTAATGTTTTTTTTTCATTTCAAAAACTTAGAAATGCGACGTTTGATTTCAAAAATTAAACAAGTTATAAACACCATTTTGTTTATAAAATTAATTTGAGCTTTGGAAAATCTTTAGTACTTTTGAAACCCACATAATTTAAATCAGAACTTGAAACATTGTAATTATTAAAAATGGCTGAGAAACGCAATTATACCAAGAAACCAACAGGGCCCGTTCCTATTCCGGCAAATGAATTTGGGAAATTACCTCCACAGGCCCCTGAACTGGAAGAAGCTGTTTTAGGTGCCATCATGATAGAGAAAGATGCCTATTCCCTGATATCGGAAATCCTTAAACCAGAATGTTTTTATAAAGTAGCACATCAAAAAATTTTTGAAGCCATTATGACCCTGGCGATGCATCAGGAGCCGGTGGATATGCACACTGTTACGGAGCAATTACGAAAGAGCGGAACCATAGATGATGTGGGCGGTCCGTATTACGTAACCTTGCTGACGGCTAAAGTATCGTCGGCTGCCCATCTCGAATACCATTCGCGGATCATTGTCCAGAAGTTTCTGGCCCGTGAACTGATACGTATATCGTCGGAAATACAAACAAAAGCATTTGATGATAAATCGGATGTGGATGATTTGATGCAGGAAGCCGAAGGACTACTTTTTGAAGTATCTCAACGAAACCTCAAAAAAGATGTGACCCAGATTAGTCCGGTTATTGATGAAGCCATCAAACGGATGCAATTGGCAGCCACAAAAGAAGGCACCAGTGGTGTTACCTCGGGATTCCACAGCCTGGATAAAATCACTTCAGGTTGGCAACGTTCCGATTTAATCATTATTGCAGCCCGTCCTGCCATGGGGAAAACAGCTTTTGTACTTTCTATGGCTAAAAACATGGGAGTGGATTACAATCAACCGGTTGCAATATTCTCGCTCGAAATGTCAAATGTACAATTGGTCAATCGTTTGATCATGAATGTCTGCGAACTGGAAGGTGAAAAAGTCAAAAACGGTCAACTCAGCAACGAAGAATGGAAAAAGTTGGATGTTGATATTAAAGATTTGATTGATGCACCCATCTACATTGATGATACGCCAAGTTTATCGGTTTTTGAATTAAGGAGTAAAGCCCGCCGGTTGGTAAAAGAACACAATGTACAGTGTTTGATTATTGACTATTTGCAATTAATGAATGCCAGTGGAATGAGTTTCGGAAGTCGTGAGCAGGAGGTAAGTATTATTTCGCGTTCGTTGAAAGGACTTGCTAAAGAGCTTGACATACCTATCATTGCATTGTCGCAGTTGAATCGTGGTGTCGAAGGTCGTACAGGGTTAGAAGGCAAACGCCCTCAGCTATCCGATTTACGTGAATCGGGAGCCATTGAGCAGGATGCCGATATGGTATGCTTCATTCACCGTCCGGAATATTATCATCTTACTGAAGATGCAGAAGGTAATTCATTGATTGGCATAGCCGAAATCATCATTGCCAAACACCGTAACGGTGCTACCGGTGATGTCCAGCTTAAGTTTAAAAACACGTATGCTAAATTCATGAATAAGGATGACCGGGATAAAGATGACAATCCGTTCAATTCGGGCTACCAGGTTATATCATCCAAGATGAATGAAGGTAGTGGTAACTTTTATGGCGAAGGAGCCTTGACCATTCCTACAAATCCTTTACAGGGAACCGGCAGGAACGACGAAGTACCTTTTTAAGAAGGAAGTAAGAGGTAAGAGGTAAGGAGTAAGGATTAAAAAAGACGGAGAGTATTAAACTCTCCGTCTTTTTTAATCCTATTTTGTTATTTGATTTTCTCCATTTGAAGCGGGTCATGTTTGTAGTTGAATATGATCGCAAATACAATAGCAACAACCAGTGAATAGCCTGCAAAAATAAACCATGAATTCGGCCATCCTGCTTTATCTACAATCCAACCGGCGACATAGGAACCAATAAATGCACCAAAACCATTGGTCATGATCATGAATACACCCTGAGCACTTGACCGGATAGACGAATCGGTCTCATTTTCCACGAAAAGCGATCCTGAGATATTAAAGAAGTCGAAGGCAACACCATAGACGATCATCGAAAGAACCAACATCCAGACACCACTTCCGGGATTACCCGTACCCAGCAGTCCGAATCGCAATACCCATGCGACCATACTGATCAACATAACTTTCTTTATACCAAATTTTCGTAAGAAAAAAGGGATAAGAAGAATACATAAAGTTTCGGAAACCTGTGAAAGCGAAATAAGAATATTGGCATGTTCAACACCAAAGGTTCCTTTGTACAAGACATTCTTTCCGAAAAAATTGGTCAGGTATTCATTTCCGAAAGCATTCGTAATTTGAAGTGACATACCCAGCATCATCGAAAAGATAAAGAAAATAGCCATTTTCTTTTGTTTGAAAAGAGCAAAAGCCCTTAAACCCATATAATCGACCCACGATTTATTGTGTTCCGTTTTTTTAATAGTGCAATTTGGAAGAGTAAACGAATAGACACTTAAAACATAACCCAATCCGGCTGACAGGTATAATTGATATGACGACTGTGCATAGCCCAATAAATCAACTAAAATCATCGAACAAATAAATCCGACTGTTCCCCATACACGGATCGGTGGAAAATCTTTTACAATATTAAAACCTCCATTGGTTAGAACGTGATAAGCAACCGAATTTGATAAAGCGATTGTAGGCATATAAAACATAACACTGCAGAGAATTAAGGCATACAATGTTTTATAATCGGTTTGAGGTGCTGCAAAAACAAGAAATGTTGCTGCCAGGAAATGACATATACCTAATAATTTTTGTGCAGGAATCCAGCGATCGGCTATTATACCCACTACCCCGGGCATGAATAAAGAAGCGATACCCATAGTGGCAAAGAAACTACCAATTTGAAAACCTTCGAATTTTAAACTGCCACCGAGGTAAGCTCCAAGTGAAATTAGCCAGGCACCCCAAATTGCATACTGGAGGAAATTCATAATCGTCAGCCGATACTTTAATCCCATGATAAAAAGATTTAATTTAAAAAAGTGTGTTGAAATTTAGTTGATTATTTTTTTTTATTTTTTCTTTTAATAGCATCCCGTATGGTAACAGCCAACTCATATTTTTCATTCGTCAGAGCCATATCGAGCATACCTTTCAATGTTTCCACTGAAAGTAAATCCAGATCATCATCCGACAAATCTTCATTATTTTCAGGTAAAACAGACTTTAATTCCTCCGTATCAGGGGGTTCTACTTCTGTTCCGACTATGTCGAGGATTTCAGATTTAATAAATATCGGACAATCGGATCGGACAGCCAATGCTACAGCATCAGAAGTTCGTGCATCGATAACAAAAGGAACATTTTCTTTAAGAATATGTAGTTCGGAAAAAAACACATCATTTACCATGTCGTAAATAACCACCTTTTCCAACACAGCATCAAAGGCATTTAATATGCTGTTAATTAAGTCGTGTGTTAAAGGCCTTGGAGATTTTTTATTATTCATCTTCAAAGCAATTGATTGTGCTTCAGGTTCGCCAATCATAACGGAGAACCTGCGATTCCCATTTTCTTCACTCAACACAAGGCCATAAGTTCCCACTACGGTTTGATTATAAACCAGGCCTGTAATCGTTAATTTAATTTCTGAATCCATTTTCATATGAGTAAAATCAGGTTCTTAAAAGTAATTTATTTCAGATCTATACATTTTCAATATCAACTTTTTTAAAAGGACAGCAAATATACTTATATTTTTAAAATCATAAATCATAAATCATAAAAAGTTGAAAATTTGTAACGGTATTCCGTTCATTAAAATGGTTAACCCCTTTGTTGAAAAACACTAACAAGATAAAAACAGTAAAGTTGAAGCGAAAATGAATTATCATCAAGATTCAAACTTTATAGAAAATAGACTTAGAAACGAAAAATATACTTACTTTTGCTGATAAATAAAAAAAAACGATGTTTAAAAAATCGAATATACTGATCAGAAACAAAAAGGCAACATTCAACTATGAAATACTTGATCGTTTTATTGCCGGAATTCAACTATACGGCACCGAAATTAAGTCGATCAGGGATGGCAAAGCAGGATTGACTGAAACTTACTGTACCTTTATTAAGGATGAATTGTGGGTGAGAAACATGCATATTGCTACCTATTTTTTCGGTACCTATAACAATCATGATGTCAGACGTGACAGGAAATTACTACTTACAAAAAAAGAACTGAACAAACTCATTCGTGCAACGAAAGAAACCGGGAATACAATAGTACCTACTAAACTCTTTATCAATGATAAAGGGTTGGCAAAACTGGAGATCGGGCTGGCTAAAGGCAAGAAGACTTATGACAAGCGTCAGACTCTCAAAGAGAAAGAAGATAAAAGAAGCATGGACAGAGCTATGAAGCAGTAAGGCAATGCGTTAAGCGGTCCGTGTTTCTTGTTTCATGTTTGAAAAGTTTGAAAAGTTTGTTGTTTGAAGCTTAGTGTTTAATGGTTTGAAAGTAAAAATCATTTGCTTGTTTTCTTTTCAAATGCTTTAGAATGTTTCTGTTTTTTTTCATATAAAAAACGTTTGATCTTTTGAGAAGCTGTTTTTTCAAAAGGCTCTCCCATGATATCCACGCGTTTTATCTGCGAGACTTTATTTAATTTACTGTTCAGTTCTTTCATGAAATTTTGACTCCAGACGTGGTATTTTTCATCCAGTTCACGAAAGACCTGACGGCCCTTTTCCTTTTTGACTTCAATAGCAGATTTGATAATCTCAATGTTTTTTTCGAGATCGTCTAAATCAAGAAGTACTTTTGCAACTAAAAAGCCATCTTCTTCAATCACCAATGATTCCAGTACAAACCTCGAATTGTTTATGACAGTTTCAATATCTTCGGGATAGATATTTTCGCCACTTGCTCCAATAATTGTACTTTTCATACGGCCTTTGATATAAAGCCTTTTCCTGGAATCAAACTTTCCAAAATCACCGGTGCGGAACCAACCATCAGGTGTGAGTACTTCGCTGGTAGCTTCCGGATTTTTATAATACCCTTTCATTACATTGGGTCCTTTTGCCCAGATCTCCCCTACTCCTTTTTTGTCGGGATTATTTATCTTTAAATCAACTCCCTGCACTGCAAATCCTGTCGACTGGATCTTAGTCTGATTCACTCCGGCTCCGGCTAATAACGGGGCTGTTTCAGTAAGTCCATAACCAATAGCATACGGGAAGTGAGCTTCTTTCAGGAATCGTTCTACCCGGGAATCGAGCTTGGTACCTCCTATGCCAAAGAAAGCCAAGCGTCCTCCAAATTTCTCATACAGTTTTTTACCGGCTATCCGATGAATCATCTTCCTGAAAAGAGGAGTGTTATAAATCATTCGTTTAAACCTATTTCCGTTGAACTTGCTCTGTATCTGTGTTTTGTATAATTTCTCAACGATAAGGGGCACCGAAAGCATCATGGTTGGCCTTATTTTCATTAATGCTGGTAACAATGCTGATGCGGTAGGCGGTTTTTCAAGATAATAAATCGAAGCTCCATAGATGATCGGGTAAATCATCCCGATCGTGTTTTCGTAGGTATGCGACAATGGCAGAAACGATAAGAAAACATCAGAACTTGAAATCTGATGAAAAGTATACGACTGCATGGCAGTAAATGTCAAGTTCTTATGCGACAACACGACTCCTTTAGATCGGCCGGTTGTTCCGGAAGTATAAATGATGGCTGCCGTATCATCTTCTTTAACAGTATACTCTACAGGATGTAGATTTGGATCCCGTTTTCCACTTTGTAATGTCAGATGATCAAGTAGAATTTTGGATTCTAAAAGGGGCAAATCGAGTCCTTCAATACGGGAAGATAATCGTTCACTAATAAATATAGCTTTGGATTCAGAGTGAGAAAGTACATTTTCTATTTCTTCGCGGTTAAAATCGGGTAATATCGGGACTATTATCATCCCATTTGAGACAACTGCGAAATAGGCAACCACCCAATTGGGCATATTATGGCTCAGCAAGGCTACTTTATCACCCTTTTTCAATCCAAGAGAGAACAATAATTCAGTTACCTGTGCAATTTCAACTCCCAATTCGGAGTAAGTAATTGGTGAACCTTCAACAAAAGAAACAGATGGCAGATTTGCAAAATGTTTGATTGAATAATTTAATAAGGATTGAAGTGTAAGCGGATTTGGAATTATTTTCTTATTCATTTATATCTTTTATCAAAAAGTACTCTCTATTCGTAAAATGGATGTAAAGATAAGCAATGACTCATAAAAAACTAAAATTTAATAATTAATAATGCATAATTCATCATTAAAGTATTCCAATTTAAGTTGAGTATGGAGCAATTCCTTAAATGAATTACATTTATCGGATTGGACTGAATTATTGATTAAAATAAGTATTTCAGGTAATGAATCAACCGGAAGAACTCTTAAAGGACTAAAAGGATTTATATATTAAAAAAATACAAGGTCGTTTGTTCAAATCGGGCAATTGATTTTTCCACTCTTTTACAGTTTTTGTTTTAATAAATTCGGTTTCGAGTGTAATATCGACAGCAATACATAGGCGGGTATTCGATTGACACGACTGTAAAATCTCATCTAACATCTTCATGTTCCGATAAGGTGTTTCAATAAATATTTGAGACTGATCTTCGGAATAGGCCCTTGATTCGAGTCTTTTAAGTGCTTTCGACCGTTCGGAACGTTCAATAGGCAAATATCCGACGAAAGCAAAACTCTGTCCGTTAAAACCGGATGCCATCAATGATAGCAGGATAGAAGAAGGTCCGACCAGGGGTATTACCTTAAAATTGTTTTTTTGAGCCATAGCAACCACATCAGCTCCCGGATCAGCAATAGCGGGACAACCGGCTTCGGAAAGAACTCCCATATCATGACCGTCGAACATGGGGCGCAAAAAGCTACTCAATTCCTCAGGGGTAGTGTGTTGATTGAGAATAAAAAAAGTAAGGGTATCGATATCAATGGATTGATTCGTCTTTTTCAGGAATCTACGGGCTGTCCGGACATCCTCAACAATAAAATAACGTAATGCGGTCACTACTTCCGTATTGAATGCAGGCAGTATGCGATTGAAACCTGTATCACCAAGTGATGTAGGGATTAAATAAAGGGTTGACATAGGAGTAAGAGTTTAGATAAGTTTCGTGTTCCGGGTTTAATGAGTTGAGAGGTTATTTGAAGTTGTGCAACAAGTCTCGTATTAAATTTTTCGGATGTTATGTATCGATGTCGTCTGTTTAGCCATCTCAACACATCAATTAATCAACATTTATTGCTTGTAAAGCACTTAATTCTTCACTTAAAATTTCCCACTCATATACTTTTTTTTCAAGATCACGTTGTTTGTTTTGATAGGCTAAAATAAACTTCGTATCGGAAGCGTTAATTTGAAGTTCAAGCAGTTTTTCTATTTTAGCAATTTCGGTTTCAAGATCTGTTACTTCTTTTTCAATTTCTTCGACTGCTCTTTCAGCTTTGCGGACTTTACGGCTGTGCTCCTTTCGGGCTTCGTAACTCATTTTATTATCGGAAACAGGTTTATCGGTTGATTCGGAAGCAGACTTTAAATTTGTGGATACTTCAAGTTCACGGAGTGAATCCATCTTTTTATACTGAAGAAACTCGTAAATACCACCCAAATGTTCGCGTACTTTTTTATTCCCAAATTCATAAACCTTGGTAACAAGTCCGTTTAAGAATTCACGGTCGTGGGATACAAGTATAACAGTTCCATCAAAGGCTTTGATTGCTTCCTTCAGAACGTCTTTCGATTGCATATCCAGGTGATTGGTCGGCTCATCCAGAATAAGCAAATTGACAGGCTCTAAAAGAAGTCGTATCATAGCTAAACGACTGCGTTCACCTCCTGAGAGTACCTTCACTTTTTTATCTGAAGCTTCACCACCAAACATAAACGCACCGAGTATATCCCGGATCCGGGTACGGACATCACCGACAGCTACATAATCAATTGTTTCGAACACCGTTTTATTCTCATCCAACAATGAAGCCTGGTTTTGGGCAAAATAACCTATTTTGACATTATGTCCTAATTTCATAATTCCGGCATAGTCAATTTGCTCCATAATACACTTTACCAGCGTACTTTTGCCTTCTCCATTCTTCCCAACAAAGGCTACTTTCTCGCCCCTGTTAATGATCATCCCAACATTATCGAGAATTAAATGATCACCATAGGTTTTTGATAAATGTTCAATCTCGACCGGTATACTTCCCGAGCGTGGAGCCGGTGGAAATTTAAGGCTCAATCGGGAATTGTCTTCCATATCAACTTCCAGGCGTTCAATTTTATCAAGATGTTTGATTCGTGATTGTACCTGAATTGCTTTAGTTGCTTTTGAACGAAACCTGTCTATAAAGTCTTCGGTTTCCTGTATCAGCTTTTGCTGGTTTTCATATGCTCTTACCTGTTGATCGTGGCGTTCTTTACGTAGTTCAAGGTATTTTGAATAAGGGACGTTGTAATCATAAATTTTCCCTAATGAGATTTCAATGGTCCTTGTGGTTACGGCATCGATAAATGCCCTGTCGTGGGATACAAGTACGATGGCACTTCCTGTTGAAGAAAGAAAGTTTTCGAGCCACTGGATGGATTCAATATCGAGGTGGTTGGTAGGCTCATCAAGCAACAATACATCAGGCCGTTGTAACAATATTTTGGCAAGTTCGATACGCATGCGCCATCCACCACTAAATTCCGAACACTGACGGTCGAAATCGGAACGCATAAATCCCAACCCCAACAGCGTTTTTTCTATTTCGCCATGAAAATTACCGTTACCAATAATTTGCAGATGTTCATTTGAATGGGTTAAGCTTTCGAGGAGCTGGTGATATTCTTCGCTGTCATAATCGGTACGTGTAGCCAAATCGACATTCAATTGTTCAATTTCGGCCTCTAAACTGGTTATATGTTCAAAAGCCTTTTCAGCTTCCTGCATTACAGTAGTGCCTTCGTTATGAATCATGTGTTGAGGAAGGTATCCGATTGTCAGGTCTTTCGGAATGATAACCTTGCCTCTGGTGGGTACCTGTTTGCCTGAAAAAATGCGTAACAGAGTTGTTTTACCGGCTCCGTTTTTACCAACCAAAGCGATTTTATCTTTGGGATTAACCAAAAAACTAATTTCATCAAAAAGT
>Ga0302173_10001615_pt1 | contig 11221 bp, 8 predicted proteins | sample I_Fen_N3_1_FD_198785 | JGI IMG/M metagenome (GOLD analysis project Ga0302173, IMG submission 198785) | Peat permafrost microbial communities from Stordalen Mire near Abisko, Sweden - I_Fen_N3_1 | ecosystem: Environmental > Terrestrial > Soil > Wetlands > Permafrost | place: Sweden: Abisko... | reverse complement strand
AACTGTCAACGCTTAAAATAAATAGTTACCTATTTATCTCCATGACTCGCTACTGAATGATTTGACTAAATCTTTTCAGAATGGATTTCCACCATTTAAATTACACAACCTTGCTCAGCCGCACCGGCTCACCATATCAGTTGTAAGTGATACCACTTTTTTGTACTGAAAAAGGATACCTTTTACGATATCCTTTAAGATTTATCTAATTACTTATTGATTGCCTAATTATACTAACTTGTGACTCTGTAAGTCCTGTTAGCTTTGCTATTAACTCATCCGACATGCCTTCTTTTATTGCTGTTTTAGCTATTTCTATTGCCTTTTTTTCTTCGCCTTTTTTTATTCCATCTTCAACTAACATTTCTCCAAGCTTTGTCATACTTATCTCCTCCTTTACTTTTTCCAAATCTTTTCCGTCCAAAAATTTGTCTGCAAATGCGTATAACATTGATTCCATATCATATCTATATTCATTGTCTATTTTTTTCACTAATCTTATTGATTTTAGTATCTTATCAAGTTTTGTTAGCTTCCCTCCCATTATAGGTGAAAATATTAATGCTACTAAGTCCTGCTTTGTTATTTCTTCTTTATCTCTTAATTTTTCTTCTACTTTATTAAATATTATATCTCCGTCTTTATCATACATTGATATTACTTTAGCATTATATTCGTTTATCCCAGTCTTTAAAGTATCCATGGCATTTTGAATCCCATTTGAATAAACAACATATGTTACTACGTCTTTTTTAGTTTGAAAACTAAGTAATGATTCATATGCTCTGAATCTTCGTAAATCATCTTTTCCTTTGTCTGTTGACTGAAACTCAATGTGAATATATGTATTGTCTTCCATTAAGAAAGTGTAATCCATATGCAAATTTTTTGCCTCAAGTACAACTATTTCTGTTGAGCTTGAATCCTTTACTTTCTTATCTATTCCAAAGAACTTTAGTCCTTCTTCTGCAAAAACGTCCATTGCCTTTTTCATTATTAAATCTTCGTGCTTTATATAACTATACTTAGCCAATATTCACACTCCCATCATTTATTCATACTTTTATTATATCCTATTCTATTACTTTAAACATCATCAATATTATTATATATTTATCTTTAATATTGTTACTATTCTTATATTTATCATTTTTATTTAGTTACAGTTACTGTGCATTTTGCTAACTTATTACTTCCATCCTTTGTTATACATGATTAGTCTCCTTCTTTTTTATATACCAAATAATCAAATTCCTTTTCCTTTCCTTCATCGCCTAAATAATTAAAATTTATTCAGTTACATCTTTTTATGTATTTATTACTAAAGTTTTGGCTTTTATTGAATAATTTGATACAATGTAATAAAATGGTTATATTGGTTTTACTTTTTATGTATATAAACAAATATAATTAGAATATTGGAGGAAAAAATGGAGAAAATAAATCCACAATTTTATACATTTGATGAATTTCTTCAAGGAAGGTTATTTGAAATTCCTGAGTATCAAAGAGCATATAGCTGGACAAGCAAGCAGAGAAAAGACTTATTTAATGATATAAAAAAATTGTATAGCTATGATGATTTTGATGAAGGAACTCGTAATCATTTCTTAGCGACAGTAGTTTGTTGTAATAAAAAAAGAAAAGAAAAGTATGGTACTGAGATATTTGAAATATTTGATGTTGTTGATGGACAACAAAGAATAACAACTTTAATAATTTTATTAAAAGCCATTCATAAAAAGCTATTATCACTTAATGACCCTAAGTATAGGAAGGATATTACTAAATTAGATGAATTATTTGTTAAGGATTGTGATAGCCGATTAATTCTAATACAAAATAATCATGATAGTTCTCTTATACTAAGAGATTATTTAATATCAGGCAAAGAAGTAGATAGAAAAAAAATTAGAACTAAGGCAGAATATAATTTATTAAATGCTTTTTCTGAATGCTACAATTTCGTAGAAGAATGGTGCAACTATAATGATATATTAGAACTATTAATATTGATGAAATATAGGTTATGTTTTGTATTTCATGAATTACAAAATGAATCAACAGTATATACTGTTTTTGAAGTACTAAATAGCAGAGGACTTGAAGTTGATTGGCTTGATAAATGTAAAAGTATGTTAATGGGAATTGCTTATGAAGAGAGTAACACTGATACTACATTAAATTATTTACATAAGTATTGGTCATTAATCTATACGACTATAGGAATTAATGAAGTACCTGGAAGCGAAATTCTAAGGTTTGCTGCAACTCTATATAATCCTAATGAACAAAGTAGAGTTATGAAATCTGAAGATGCAATTGAATATTTTAGAGATGTAACAAAACAATCTCCAAGCAAAGTTGTAGATATTTCAAAATGGCTTTTAGATGTAGCCCGTGAGCTCAGTGACATTTACTCTAATTTAAGGTTAACTGCTGTAACAGATAAAATTCATGCAAGATTAGTTGCTGTTGCAATAAAACTCTCTGAACATTTTGATGAAAATGATAAAGAAATTCTCTTGCAACAGTGGGAAAAGGTTACATTCAGGATATTTGGTCTATATCAAAAGGATTCTAGAACAAAAGTCGGTGAGTACACACGATTATCTCAAAAAATTATGGGAATAAAAGATAATGCTACATATATTGAATATAAAGGTAGATTTAAAAAAATTTTTAAAGAATTAGTTAAGTTAGGCGAAGATCATCCATCATCAGGTATTTCTAAAGCACTTGAGGATTCTAATTGTTACAATGGTTGGGAAAAAGAAGCAATATACTTTTTTTATAATTATGAACGATACCTTTGTGGGGAGAATGGATATAACTTTCCTAAGGTTTGGTGGGATAAAATTTGGGAGAATTCTGTTCAAGATAGTATAGAACATATCTATCCACAAACTGAGAGTTTAGCATGGAAAGGAAAAGTTACTAAGCGAAAAGAATTTCATGCAAATAGAATAGGTAATTTATTAATTTTACCTATAGGCTTAAATAAGAAACTACAAAACTTTGGATTTGATATAAAAAAAACAGAATACAATGAAACTCCTATGTATACTGCCAAAGAGGTAGTAAAGTTTAGCGATTGGAATATTGCAACAATTGAAGAAAGGACAAAAAGTTTACTTGACTGGGCTCAAAAAGAATGGGACGATGTAAAAATATAAATAATAGCTTATTTTTTTATCCCTAGAATCCAAATAACTTAAAGATAAGAAAAACCTCGTCTAATTAATTAGTTGAGGTTTTCATTATACAGGCTATATATACCTATTTCCCCAGTTTTAGTAAATTTCTTATTTGCTTATGATACGGTTCACCCTTCATTATCCTAAACCTTATCTATCCCTTAATTATTTAAAATGTCAGCAAAATTGTCTATTAATGATAGTAAAGATAGCAAAAGAGTGAAATTTTCCACTTATATCTGTAGATTCTGATCACGAAAATACAAAGGATGTGCCGTTTTAATTTTGAATTTCTTAATATCACTATACTTTATAAATTCCTTTGATTTTCCTTCGATCCTTTCGATCCCATCTATAGAAACTACAAGTGAAGTGCTTCGTAGTTTTTTAAACACAAAATAGCTAACTAATATAATTTCTAAAGTTATAAAAACAATACAAGGAATAATAATAAGTGCTAGCTTAAATACATTTATAGATCCCTTTACCCGCTGACATCACAATTGCTGTTAAAATTATAATAACTGGCATCATTATTTCCATAACAAGCAATATTTTTTTCTTTCTTTTATAGTTTTCTCCTAATATTTAAATACCATACTTTCCATAATAACTATCTTCCCCTTAATAACAAAATCTCCCTACGGTCGAGTATTAAGTGAAACTTGATTCAGGTGGAGTTTGATCTCCATCTGAATCTTAGTTGAACTTATACCATCAAGGGGCACCTAGTCTAGGGTCTAGCCACTGGGTTATCCCCCACTTAAAGAAGTATGGGGTAACAGTGGCTAGACATCAGATAAATGTTATCCACACTCAGTTCTGCAAGCTATTTCCTATATAATAAAAAGTATTCTTTTCTTCTAAAATCATCTTAACAACTTCTGGAACATCTGTAATGAACCAAGACTTTTTACACATTGAATATTATCTTATTATTTATAAACAGTTTCTTTGGAATAAATTTTATTGGTGCATAAACTGCAAATTAAAAATTTTACACCCTTTAAGAAAATGGTAAATTAAATTTATACTCTACTACAAATCAAGATACCAAATAAATTGTACCTCAAAACTACTATCAACATCATCAATATAAGCATATTCATCAATTGTTCTTAAAATTGCTCCCTGTTTGTGATAAAACTTACAAGCAGGTACATTATTATTTTGACATTCAATTTTCATTTGTTTAAAAGCATTGCTTGTTGACCACTCCACAGCCAAATCAAACAGTTTCTGTCCTATGCCTTGGTGTTTATATGTATCAGATACACGTATATCCCATAATACAGTCATATCATCTCTCTCATCAAGCATATGTATATCAGCAGTTCTTGAAACAATTGTTACTGCACCGATAGGTTTTTCATCATCAAATGCCATAAAAAATACCCAGTTTGTTATATCAAATTTTTCACTAAACTTTGTTGCCTTAGCATGTTTTGAAAAATCTCGTACATAATTTTTAACTGGTACTTCTTTTAAAAGAATGCCTCCAAGTCCGTTTTTAATTCTATCTAATAAATAATAACTATTAACATAAACTCGCATAGGAATTGTATCGTATTCTTCAAAATAATTACAATCAATTCTTTTATAACTTATCATTATATCCTCCAAGTTAAAATTAATCTTCTTTCTTCGCTTTTTCTTACGAGTGAGAATAAACTCATGTATAACTTATACCATTATTTTCTATACTATTCAGATTTTATTAGAGTACTAGTTTTTGAATATGAACTCATTGACATTTGGAATTTAACAAGCCAAGAATTCCCTAAGCTTGATTCCCTTTTAATGATTTGCCAGCTTACAAAAAAACTTAGCAAAGCTATTACCAATAAAATATATACATTAAAAAGAAGCAGCTATGCACTTATAACAAGAGTAGCTGTGCTACAATACGGAACTTTTCTGCTTCTAAGAAGATTTCGTCGCATTCTCGACTTGTTAATATGCCTAATGCGTCAAATCTATCGACTGTCTTAATATACTTTTACAGTAAATTATATAGTCTCTCAACTTCATTTGTAATTATACTATCTACTTTAAATTTCATAACCATTTTCATATGTTCTTCTTCATTTACAGTATAGGGATTAACTATTATTCCTGCTTCTTTTATTTCCTTCATATACTCTTCATTTAATATGCTTGGAAAACATGGATGATAGCATTGCACCGAAATAGCATTTAAATATTGAGGTACATTTGCAAGAGTTGAATCTGTTAATGCGCCAAGTCTTATTTCCTTATCTAGCTTTCTTACCTTTATTAAGCTTAAGTGATTAAAACTTGAAATTATAATTTTTTCTTTTAAATTATATTGATAAATCATATCTAAAACTTTTTCTTCTAATCCTTCATAATGAAATATACTATTTTTTAATTCTAAATTTAATACTTCCAAATTTGAATCTGCTACAAGTTCTAAAAGTTCTTTTAACGTTGGTATTTCTTCCCCACTTTTAGTTCTAAACCTTTTAAGCTCAGCTAATGTATAATCCTTAACATATCCCGTACCATCAGTAGTCCTATCTAATGTTTCATCATGAATTATAACTGGCACATTATCTTTAGATAATTGCACATCTGTCTCAATTCCATCCGCCTTATACTCTATTGCTTTTTTAAATGCAATCATAGTATTTTCATCAAATTTCCCACTATATCCCCTGTGAGCAATATTTAAAATCTTCAAATTAAACACATCCCTTTTATATTATTAACCTAGTTATTATATATATATTACACTCATAATAAGATTTATTAAAGCTTCCTATTAACATCTTGTCCAACTTAACATAATTTTAATTTAGGCACATGAAAATAGTGGACTTGTTATTTTTTTGATTGTGCCTTATACAAATGTCACAATTCTTTTAAGAGTTATAAGTAAAAATAAGTAACATGTTGCGTGTAGTGTTTCATTGGAATTTTGATGGTAATGATTATTGACTAGAAGTTGTTCCATTTTTGCTTGTCCTCAGCTTGTCTGAGGAACATGCAGAAATGGGTACAACTTCTAGTCATAGAATAATCCATCAAAATTCCTAGAAACCGAAACACAACATGTTACTTATTTCGGTAAACTATTTATTTGCTTTATTATACTTATCTATTGCTGAATTAATTGATTTTTCACTAGCATCTATAGCTTCTTCTGGTGTTGATTTTCCTTGAAGCACCGCTTCTATGTTTGTTTCAATAGTTTGTCTTGCTTCTGGGAATACTCCAAGAAGAGCTCCTTTAGATTCAACTGGTGATGCATGTAATTGATCAATTGCTGTTTTAAATTGAGGTGTCTTTGCTAAATGATCTTTCATTTCTGGTAAATCATACGCTTTTGTAGTTACTGGGAAATATCCTGTTTGTCCATTCCAATAAACTTGTTGCTCTGGCGATACCATGAATTTAATAAATTCAAATGCTGCTTTTTGCTTTGCTTGATCATCTTTATTCATAATCCATAATGATGCTCCACCTATTGATACTCCACCTTTATCATCTTTGTTTATTTTAGGTAAAAATGCTGTTCCAACTTCAAATTTTCCATTAACTCCACCTAATACAGTACTAAGTCCTGCTGTTGAATCAATAAACATTGCTGTTTTTCCTGCTATAAAAGCTTGTTGTGTATCTGCTGGTTTTTTACCAAAGTTACCAAGTAAGCCTTGATCGTAAAGATCTTTCCAAGCTTTCACTATCTTTAATCCGCCACCATTATTCTTAAATTCTACACTTGTAGCGCCTGAATCTCTACCATTCCCATTGTTTGCAAATGGTTGTAATTGTTTTGCTAAAAATTGTTCAAAGAACCACCCATAAATAGCCATAGAGTATCCATATTGAGAAACAGTATTTCCATCTTTTTTAGTCAATTTATCAGAATATATTTTAATTTCATCAAAATCTGCTGGAGCCTTTTCTGGATCTAACCCTGCTTCCTTAAAGGCTGTTTTATTATAATACAAAATTGGTGTTGATGAATTAAATGGCATTGAATTTAACTTCTTATCAACTGTATAGTACGCTAAAAGATTAGGTTCTAATGAAGAAGTATCAAATTTATCATCATCTATAAATTTTTGCATTGGAGTTGATAGCTTAGAATCTATCATCCATCTAGTTCCAAGGTCATAAAGTTGCATTATATCTGGATAAGTATTCTTATCTTTTGAGCTTTTTATCTTATTAATAGCATCATCATATTCCCCTTGATATTGTGCAGTAACTGTAATATTACTCTTATTTTCCTTATTAAATTTGTCTACTAGTGTATTAATAGCCTCTCCGCCCTTTCCACCCATAGAGTGCCAGAAAACGAGTTGTGTTTTTCCATCTTTCGTATCTGCTTTGCTACTTGAGCTGCTAGCCCCTGCACCACATCCTGCTAAAGCACTCATACATACACAAGCTGTAACCATTAGTGATAAAATTCTTTTTTTCATAGAAACCTCCATCTTTTTTTAATTTATAATTCAAATTATATTTTTTCATTGTTCAGTATATATTTGAAGTCTCTCCCAAGAAATTTGTATCTTAGAAAATCCTTAAATAGCAAATTATCCTTTTACTGCTCCTGAAGTAATTCCTTGTACAAGCTGCTTTTGTCCAATTATAAAGATTACTATAGAAGGTAAAATAATCATTATAACCCCTGCAAAAACTAGTCCTATATTTTGAGTTTCTGCAAATTGCAACATACTAATCCCAATTTGAACAGTTCTTTTTTCTGGTGCATTTGTTACAAGTAATGGCCACATGTACTGATTCCAAGTATTTAGAAAAGTATATATTCCTAAAGATGATATTACTGGTTTAGATATAGGAAGCAATACTTTAATAAAATATCTCCAATTACTGCACCCATCTAAAGTTGATGCTTCCTTCAATTCTTTAGGTACTGTTAAATAAAATTGCCTAATTAAAAATATTCCCATGGCAGATACCAAAAATGGCACTATAAGCCCTGCATAAGTATCTGACCAGCCAAGCTTAGCTATTGTTAGGTAATTAGCTATTATTGTTGATTCAGATGGAATCATCAAAGTAGATAAACATAGAATAAATAACATATTCTTACCTCTAAACTCGAAATAAGAAAAGGCATATGCTGCTAAACATGAAGTTATTATTTGTCCTATTGTAACGGCTAATGAAACAAATAAACTATTAAATATAAATCTGAAAATTGGAACTGTTTCTATTACCTGTTTGTAATTATCAAAATTAATGTGCGCTGGTATGAATCTAGGAGGATACGAAAATATTTCATCTGAAGACATCAAGCTTACGCTAAGTCCATATAGTATTGGTGATATTATGATAATCCCAAGTATAAGATTAAAGGCATATAATAGATATTTTTTTGCTTTATTCTCCATTATGAATAATGAACCCCCTTCTTTTCAAATCTTAGCTGAATTAATGTTATTATTAAAATTATAAAAAATAATATTATTGATTCAGCACATGCAGTTTCAAATCTATTATTGAAAAATGCTTCTCTATATATTTCATGAACTATTACATTTGTAGAATTAGCTGGTCCACCTTGAGTTAATAGTTTTATTTGTCCAAAAGATTGAAACGCATTAATCATATTTATAAATACAACAAAGAATAATGTTGGTGAAATCAATGGTAACGTTAATCTAAAGAATTTTCTTCCACTTCTGGCTCCATCAATTTGAGCACTTTCATTTAGTTCATCAGGAATATTCTTTAGTCCTGTTAAAATAAATATAAAATTAAGCCCAAGATTAAGCCATACAGTAACAAATGCTACAGAATACAAGGCTATTTTTTCATCTGTTAACCACCCAATTTGTGCTTTCAATATATAATTTATAATCCCAATAGATGGATGTAATAATAACATCCAAATTATTGCAGCGGCTGCTGAAGACACTGCCATAGGCATTGCAAACATAACTTCATATAGTTTACTTCCCTTAAGCTTTTTATTTGCAAGAACTGCAAGAAAAAGTCCAATAACTATTGCTGGTATGGCTGTTATCAAAACAAACTTTAAAGTTACAATAATACTGTTCATAAAGTCTGGAGATAAAAATAATTCTTTATAATTGTCAAACCCAACAAATTCCACAGCATCCCCATTAGCATTTGTTATATTGAAACTTAAGAAAATAGTTTTCATAAATGGAAAAAACATAAATATCCAAAAACCTAATAGACAAGGTACCAAATAGAGATATGGCTCTATCTTATTTAATATACTTTTCATCATCATTCCTCCTCGTATAAGGCTAATCAAAAAAATAACAAGTCAGCATGCTAGTCTATTTCTTATTATACTTTGTCACCATAATTTCCCAACGCACCTACTATGAGGCAATTATACTTCCTTGTCTAACAAGAAATATACATCGCATCATTGACTTGTTTTTTCTTTCATATGCCTAAATTCTTATTTCACTATCTTTATCAAAGAAATGTGACTTTTTAAAATTAAACCTAACTCTTATAACTTGTCCTTCTTTTCCTCTAAAAATTCCATTAACCTTAGAAATCATATTGCTTTCATTTATTTTAAAATGTATATAAGTTTCCGAACCTAAAATTTCAACGAACTCTATTTCTGCTGCTACAATATCAGTTTTACCCAATATACCAAATGCTTCATTATCTGAAAAATTATTAACTTCATTGCTATTTTCTTTCTCTTCTATATCAAATCTCTCATTTACTTCTTTCTTATCGTCTTCAACCACTTCAATATCCTCAGGTCTTATACCAATTGTAATTTCACTCCTACAATACTTTTCTTCAAGAATAGTTCTTAATTCATTATTCTTAATATCATATTTAATATAATCATTTTCAATAAATAAATTATCCTCAATCATATCAACTGTAGCATTTAAGAAATTCATTTGTGGAGAACCAATAAAACTAGCTACAAATTTATTACTTGGTTTTTCATATATAGTAACTGGATCTGCAATTTGTTGTATTTCTCCCTTATTCATTACAACAATTTTGCTTCCCATAGTCATTGCTTCTGTTTGATCATGTGTTACATAAATAAAGGTTGTCTTAAGTCTTTGATGAAGTTTAATTATTTCACTTCTCATAGACACTCTAAGTTTCGCATCTAAATTCGAAAGAGGTTCATCCATTAAAAACACTTTAGGCTCTCTAACAATTGCACGTCCAAGCGCAACCCTTTGTCTTTGTCCACCTGATAATTCCTTTGGTTTTCTATTTAATAATTCTTGAAGTTCTAATGTTTTCGCTATTTCTCGTATTTTATTGTCTATTTCTTTCTTATTCATTTTTTTTATTCTAAGTGCAAATGCCATATTTTCATAAACTGAAAAATGTGGATATAAAGCATAGTTTTGAAATACCATAGCTATATCTCTATCTACTGGCTCAACTTTATTTACTAATCTTTCTCCAATATATAATTCTCCTGAGGATATTTCTTCAAGTCCCGCAATCATTCTTAACGTTGTAGACTTACCACATCCAGATGGACCAACTAAAACTACAAATTCTCCATCTTCAATATTTAAGTTAATATCATTAGCAGCCTTATAATCATTGTCATACCTTTTATTTAAATGGTTCAAAATAACTTTTGCCATACTTTTACCTACTTTCAAAGATTAATTAACATTTATCTCTAATATATTATTTACGTTATTTCTTTCTTCCGACTTTTTTAATATACACTTGTAATATTAATTTGATATTTATTTTTCGTTAAAATAGGTTAACTTCAAGTTAAATCAATACTCTTTGCAAAAAAATAAACAGTAGGTAATTTTGTTTTTACACAAATCTACCCACTGTCCATATTTTAATTTTAAATACAATTTCGGCTAGTATGCACATAATTATGATTTACACCTAATTATATACAGAATTTCTTCACTTCTTTTTCTAAGTTAATTGTATTTTCTTTTGATTTTTTAATCAAACCTGATACTTCATTAGATTGCATCTTTATATTTATAGCACTTTCTGCATTTTGTGTAGTTTCCAACGCT
>Ga0302173_10001614_pt1 | contig 11223 bp, 9 predicted proteins | sample I_Fen_N3_1_FD_198785 | JGI IMG/M metagenome (GOLD analysis project Ga0302173, IMG submission 198785) | Peat permafrost microbial communities from Stordalen Mire near Abisko, Sweden - I_Fen_N3_1 | ecosystem: Environmental > Terrestrial > Soil > Wetlands > Permafrost | place: Sweden: Abisko... | reverse complement strand
GCGGTGTAGTAAGCCAGGAACAGTTACTTTCTTTAGCGCAGATGGAATTAGAATTCATTGGTGAAAATGATAAGATAATTGCAGTTGCAGCAAAAGATTGATTGAGAGGTGTCTTGCAAAAGCAGGTCACAGGAATGGCGACAAGTATGAACAATCTTGAAGATGTTTCAGATGAATTAATGGGCTATAGTGAGCTAAAGCAAGATATTATATTTAAATATATTTCCCAAACAGATCAAAAATCATATATTCAAAATAGTATTGATATTGGGAAAAGTACAGTTTTGCGCTATAATGAAAAGAAACTATATCAGATTCTTGAAGAACATGGCGTTATGGTTGTAATGCATGACGATTGCGAATCTGAATATATACATTCACAAATATATTATGATGATAAGATAAAGAAAATTGACATTTATTTAAAATCTTTAAGAAAAATACAGGAAGCTATGAAGTGGATTCAGTATGACATTTCAATGAAAGAATTAGTTGAGGTACATTTAGCTCATGAATTTTATCATTTCCATGAATTTTCTAATAACTGTAGAACTGAAGAAATGCTTAAACCTGTAAAGTATAGGATATTAGGTGTGATGAACAGAATATCAAACGTTCATAGAACCTCTGAAATAGCAGCACATATATTTGCAAAATACAGTTGTGATTTTAAAATACATCCAAAGGTAATGGATTATGTTCTCATGGAATATCAGGAAAAAGGAAGTCAGAGAGCAATTTTGGATAGAATGAATTTGATGCAGAGCGAGTTTGATTTAGGAGGAATTTGAACAAGTGAAGGAGCTATGAATACAATGAGAAATCGTATTGAATATAATGGAAAAAGTATAAAAATATTAGGCAGATATGATACTGTTGTAGTTGGTGGTGGAAGTGCAGGCGCATCTGCGGCAATAAGTGCATCCAAAGGCGGAAGCAAAACACTGATTATTGAAAAACAGATTTCACTTGGTGGAACATCAACAAATGCACTTGTCAGTCCAATGATGCCATCCTATGTTGAACACTTTGAAAATTTTTGTGAAATTGAGAAAAAGTTAATCGAAAAAGGATGTTCAACAAGAGATTCGATTACAGAATATGTATGGTTTAATTCAGAAGTTATGGCTGAAATATTAGAAGAAATGTACACAGGAGTTGGTGGAGATATTTTATATGATACGGTATTGATTGACTGTATCAAAGAAAACAGTGTCATAAAATACCTGGTGTTGATGACAGTGGAAGGTATAACAGCTGTTGAAGGCAGTAATTTCATTGATGCCAGTGGTGACGCCATTCTTACAAGATTAGCAGGTGTTGAAACCACTTCAGGTGATGAGGATGGTAATAATCAGATGAGTTCCTTACGATTTGAGGTCGGTGGAATTAATGTGGAGAAATATCGTGAATATTGTATTTCTTTAAAAGATGAGTTTTCACCTTTAAAAACAGGATATTTTTTTGAATCTGCAATGGTAAAAGGAAAAAAATTCAAGCTTGAACCAATCTTTCAGAAAGGTGTTGAGGAAGGAATATTGAAAAATGAGGATTTAAGATATTATCAATGCTTTTCGCTCCCACTAAAAGAAGGTTGTATGACATTTAACTGTCCTCACATTTCTACACTTACAAATAATACAAGTGTAATTAACCGCTCAAAAGCGATAATAGAAGGTCGTCAGATGATTCACAGACTTGTAAGCTTTCTTAAAACATATATGCCAGGATTTGAAAACTGCTTTCTTGCAAGGGAAGCTTCTATGCTTGGAATCAGAGAATCATATAGGCTTGTAGGGAAGTATGTTTTAACCGAAGAAAACTACATTAACAGGGAACACTTTGAAGATGGAATTGCAAAGGGCGATTGGTATATAGATGTTCATTCGGCAAGCAAAGGACTTGTGCATATGGATAAGTTCAAGCCAGGTGAATATTATGAAATACCATACCGTTCATTGATCAATAGCAGTGTATCAAATCTCATAACCGTAGGAAGATGTATTTCAACCACATTTCTAATGCAGGCAAGTGTAAGAATACTCCCGACCGTCATCGATATGGGGCAGATAGCTGGCGAAGCATGTGTTTATGCTAAAAAATATGGAATTATACTAAATGAATTAGATGGAAGCAAATTAAGAAAATTTTAGAATATTAATAGCAACAGAACAACGAATCATTTTGTATATAGTCAAGTTGAGGATTGCAGGTTCAATTGTTTATTATAATGTTTGCTTTTTAGAAGAGTATTATGAAAATCCAGTATTATGGAGATTCGATAATACTCTTTATTTTATTGAGTTTATAAATTTTAATATAGAAAATATAAGCTTATTTTATAAGAAGGAAAGCAGCAGGCCCTGTGATGCTTATGAATGTTTTCATATACTGATTATAGGAGCGGTTAGGTCTATTGGTTAAATTAAAGGAACTATAAAGGAACTATAGACTTAGCTTTTTTTTATACCCCAAATCAGAAATAGAGCAAGAAGACAATAAAATGAATTTAATAAAATGACTTGACTAATTCAAATACAGGACATAACATCGATGATATAGTAATGATGTCGTGTCATGCATACATGGCTACATGATATAGCAACTTCTTAATCAAAAATCAGAGGTACTTATACAAATTGAAAGGAGATTATAATAAAACAGGTGGAAGAATTGCGATATCTTATTTTAGCTGTAAATCTTTTGAAAAGATTAAAGTAAAGACATTAAATAAAAATATAAATAGATAGGAGGTTTATTTATGAATGTGTTAATTATTTAAAGTAAAAAGAACAATGCTAGCAGGCGTTAGATTCAGTAATCTTACCGGTAGGCAGAAATGGTTGAAACTTATTTACAATCAGGCAAAAACATTGAAGTAAGTTATTGAAAATGTGGAAGGACGAATTATGGTTTTTAAAATGAATGACACAACGAAAGTTGAGAAACTGTTTGGAAATTGGGAGGAAACTTTAATCTGGTCATGTATTCAAAAAATCATGGGGGAAGTGTATGTTGATGATTTAGAAGAACCGAACTCTGCAATGGCCATTCTTGGTGACTTTTGCTTCTTTGCTGGTCTGCCAAATGAAGAGTTGGTCTTATATAAATCAGAAGGCTGCATGCAGCATTTTATGATTATGGTACCTCAAAATGATAGCTGGGCAGAATTAATTACAGACAATTACAAAGACAAGGCAAACAAAGTTACACGTTATTCGATAAAAAAAGAAAAAGATATATTTCAGAAACAAAAATTACAAAGTATTGTAGGTTCACTGTCACCAGAATATTCCATAAAAATGATAGATAAAGATATTTTCCATTTATGCCAGGCAAATCATTGGAGTAAAGATTTAGTATCTCAATATACCGATTATGAAATATACAAAAAGCTTGGAATAGGAGTCGCTATTTTAAACAATGGGACACTTGTTTCAGGTGCTTCTTCCTATGCAAGGTATCAAGATGGTATTGAGATAGAAATAGATACAAAATTGGAACATAGAAGGAAGGGGTTAGCATATGTATGTGGTGCTAAATTGATATTGGAATGTCTTGAACGAAAACTTTATCCTAGTTGGGATGCTCAAAACAAATGGTCGGTGGCTTTAGCCGAAAAGCTAGGATATCATTATGACCATGAATACTTCGCATTTGAAATATCGAAATATTAATTAATTTTAGATTACAGAGTCGGAGAATGAATAATGTATTAAAAGCGAATGAAGTATCTATGAGCAAAAATTGCGATTAGTGGTCCCAGTGGTTTCTATAATTAATCTTACGATAGTTGTATGGGGTTAAGTCAGTATGTTTTTTAAAGACTTGAATAAAGTAACTATGCGAAGAAAAAGCCAGATAATTAGCAATATCTACGCAGGAATAGTCCGAGTATTTCAACATATTTTCTGCAGCTTCTATTTTCTTGCTTTGAATGTATTCACCAATGGTCGTGCTTGTTTCTTTTTTAAATAATTTCGATAAATAAGTTTCGTTCATGTGAATGGAATCAGCAATCTGGCGAATGGTAATGGATTCATTTAGGTGTTCATATATGTAATCAAAGCATATGATGATGTGTTTTGAAAAGACGATTTCCTTTCGTAAAGCGTTCATTTTGGATGCAAAGTCAAAAGTCACTTCTTTGTGTATCGCTTTCACTTCTTCATAGTTTGAAGCTTTATCTGCTTTTTGGATATACAGGTCGCTTAGTGTATAAGCAGTTTCACTATCCATGCCACCTTCAATACAGAAGCGTGTTATCATTGCAATGGTTACAATTACATGATAAAGAAGATTCCGCTTAGGATTATTGGAAAGTACACCATTTTCTGGTTTATCTATAAAAGTAAATTCTTCTTCCATTTCACGTAATGCTTTTACATTGCCCTCTTTTACCAGACTATAAAAAGCAAGTTCCTTTTCATAGACAGGATGTTTTGTTTGAAATTCTCTTTGCAAAAAAAGCAGAGAAGCCAATTTCTGATTCATATTTTCGGACATTTGGTATCCTCCCTTCTAAGAATTTCATGCCATGATATTGACATATATACCAGAATAATGATATTTATCTTATATTATACATGATAAAATTAGGATTGTGAATAAAAAGAAGTGTCTAGAGGAGGATAATGAATGAGACAATTTGAAGGTTTTCAAAAGGGAATAAATTTAGGTGGTTGGCTATCGCAGTGTGAGTATGTGAAAAAGCATTATGATACCTTTATTCAAGAAGGCGATATTGCAAATATTGCAGAGTGGGGATTAGATCATATCCGAGTTCCTATTGATTATGAACTGATTCAGGAAGAAGATGGAACTTATATAGAAGAAGGGTTTTCTTATATTGATACCTGCATCGAATGGTGTCAAAAATATCATTTAAATATGGTATTAGATCTTCATAAGACCAAGGGGTATTCTTTTGATTCTCAAGAAAACGAGAAGGGATTTTTTAAAAATCAATCATTACAGATTCGATTTATAAATTTATGGAAAGAAATTACTAGACGCTATGGAAAACTGGATGATATGTTAGCATTTGAATTGTTAAATGAAGTAGTGGATCCTAATGTTGCAATTCAGTGGAATGAGATTATTCGACTGACGATTGAAGAAATTCGTAAAACGTCGAAGAAAATTTATATTATCGTTGGTGGAGTATGCAATAATAGTGTGACAATGGTTAAGTTGTTAGATTCTCCGTATGATGAAAATATCATATACAATTTTCATTGCTATGATCCTTTGATTTTTACACATCAATCAGCAAATTGGGTTTTGAATATGCCTTCCGATTTTCATATTTCATATCCAGATTCATTGGGCGTTTATCAGGAAGCTGGTAAAATGATTGATGGTGCATTTAATGTGTGTTTATATGTGGATGGTGTGAATGCACTTGGGCAGTCATTTTTTGAAGCGATATTTAAGGAGGCCATTAAAAAGGCGGAGGATAATGATGCGATGCTATATTGTGGAGAATATGGAGTAATCAATCAGGCACCATTAGACAGTACAATAAAGTGGTATCAGGATATTCATGCAGTTTTTGAAAAGTATAGTATTGGACGAGCAGCTTGGAGTTATAAGGAAATGGATTTTGGAATTACCGAAAAACACTATGAGGCAATTAAGGAGGAGTTGATCGCTTTATTATAAAGGTAAACGAAAGCATATAAAAAAATAAGCTTTCGTTTACCTTGGTTATTGTAAACCAGCTTTGTTTCTTGAATATTAGAGAAAAAAATCGAAATACTTAATATTGAATAATAAAAAACTTGAGGACTATTTAAAAGCATATCTTTTGAATAGTCGGATAAAAAAATAACAAAATAATAGTATCATAAAAAGAAGGTTTTCTAAAATAGAAAGCCTTCTTTTTATGAACATCCAGCATGATATACAAAATATAATCGGAATATACAATTTATACAAAGAATGGTAGGGAACTTCCATTTCATATGTGGAAAAAGTGGTGATTGAGGTTCTGATATAGAAATGGTAAGGTATATTCATAAGGAAATAGAACGTTTAGCAATTTAAAAATATACAAATTGCACAAATATTCTATTGGAACTCGAGTTACAATAAGAGGAAGGAGAAGTCTTATGCTAGGCGAAAGATTGACGAATCTATTAAGTCTGTTGTCTCAGGACGATTTCCAAACGGCAGAGAATTTTGCACAAAAATTAAATACAAGTACAAAAACTATCCGAAATTTATTAAAGCAGCTAGAGGATAATTTGCTAAATAATGGTGCACACATAATAGCAAAGAGTGGATATGGATATAAACTTTATATTGATGGTTTTGAAAAGTTTAGTGGTTTTTTATCAACTAATAAATCATATATGCCCAATACCTCACTGGAACGCGTTCAGTATCTCCTTGAATATTTCTTAAACAGTAAAGAACACATAAAAACCGAAGATTTATGCGATATGTTATGTGTATGTAAAAAAACGTTAACAGCAGATTTAAAGGAAGTAGAACGAATGCTTGGAAAATACAATGTCTCCTTAGAAAGAAAACCATACTATGGAATAAAAGCAATAGGAGATGAATTTTGTATGAGACTCTGCATCGCAGAAAGTACAGAAATAAAAATGCAAAGAAATATTCTTTTTGCTGATGAAGGGATACAGAGGGAATTAAGTCAGATTGCAGACTGTGTCATGGAATGCATGGCGGAGGAAAATTATCAAATATCTGATGTTTCACTTCAGAATTTGATTATTCATTTGCATATTGCAATAAAGAGAATTGAAACTTCTCATTATATTCCATTGGAAATAGGAGACTTTCATAAGTGGGTAAAAGAAGAAGAATATCTTCTTGCAAAAAAGTGCACTGACAAAATAGGGAAATTGTTCAAAATGGAATTTTCGGAACAAGAAATTGCTTATGTAGCAGTCCATCTAGCAGGAAAAAAATCACGATGGGCAGAAGGAGAGAACTCAGAGAACATAGTGATTAGCAGTGAAATTAATGAAATGGTAACGGCTATGTTAGAAGAAATTTATCAGATATTTAGAATTGAATTAAGGAATGATTTAGAACTCATTGTTTCATTGGGGCAACATCTGATTCCATTGACGGTTAGGATTCAATATGGAATGAAGATGAAAAATCCGCTCCTAAAACAAATTAAAGAGAGGTTTAGTTTGGCATATACTATGGCTTCACAGGCATGTGTGGTATTTAAGCAACGTTATTTTAAGGAATTAGAAGAAGATGAGATAGGATATATTGCATTAGCATTGGCGTTAGCACTAGAAAGACAGAGAACATTTATAGAGAAAAAATCTATATTGTTAGTCTGTTCGTCTGGAGCAGGAAGTGCAAAACTCCTATCTTATAAACTTCAAGATTTATTTCAAGATTGTATTAAGGATATGCAGACATGCGATAGTAGAAGCGTAGGGAAAATGGATTTTAACAGTATTGATTATATTTTTACCACAGTACCTATTATGGAGTCAGTTCCAGTTCCTATTTGTGAAATAAAATACTTCATGGAAACAAAAGATATTAATGCAATGAGAAAGCTTCTTAAATCAGATGAAAAATGCAATATTGCAAAATATTATCCATCGGAGCTGTTTTTTTCAAATGTAGACTTAGACACAAAACAAGCAGTAATCAAATATTTATGCAAAGAAATTGAAAAGAAAAGAAATATTCCAAAAGATTTTTGTAATGCAATATTGAAGCGGGAGGAATTAGCGCAAACAGCTTTTGGTAATATGGTAGCAATGCCACATCCATACAAAGTAATGACAAAAGAAACTTTTGTATGTGTATGTATACTAAAAAAACCAATCCAATGGAGTGAAAGTCAAATGGTGAGGGCTGTATTCCTAGTTTCAATTTCCAATATTCAAAATAAGAATATTAAAGAATTTTATAAAATAACATCAAGATTATTGTTAAACAAATCTTTAACGACTGAATTAATAAAAAAACACACCTATACGTCTTTAATTGAAATATTAAATGAAATTGAGAATGAATTGGAGAATGAGCAAAATGGATGAAAGCAAATATCAGGTAGCGTTTGACTTAATTTTAAAAGCAGGGAATGCAAAATCTAGTTCTATGATGGCCATTGATTTGGCAAAAGAATTTGATTTTGAAAATGCTAAAAAGAATTTAGAAGAAGCGGAAAATGAAATGAGAGAAGCTCATGCAATACAAATAGGAATGATACAACAGGAGGCACAAGGAAATCCCGTTGAACTTAATATTATTCTTGTTCATGCACAGGACCATATGACCATGGCTATTATGGCAAAAGAAATTGCAGAACAGTTTGTTGATCTATATGAGACAATTCAAGAGTTAAAAAACAAGTAACCCATTAAATTAATTATAACAGAAAGGAAGTTAATAATTATGAGAATTATGTTAGCATGTTGTGCAGGAATGTCTACTAGTTTGGTGGTTTCAAAAATGATAGAGGCAGCAAAAGCACAAGGAAAAGATGACTATAAGATTTGGGCAGTGGATCAGACAGAAATACAACCGCAATTAGGCGAATTTGATGTTCTTTTATTAGGACCACAAGTAAGACATATTCAAAGAAAAGTCAGAAAAATTGTAGGGGATGATTTCCCAATGGATATTATTGAGTCCGTTGCATATGGTACTTGTAATGGAGCAGCAGTTCTCAAACAAGCAGAAAACTTATTGGGGGTAAAATAATTATGTCGAAACTATCAGGAAAATTTGAAGATACTCTATTGTATATTGCTGAAAAAGTAGATGATAATAAGTTTCTTTCTTCGGTAAAAAACACATTTACTGTATTTATGCCATTCATTATTGTTGGTTCTTTTGCAACTTTATTTAAATCACTAATAAGTAGTAAAACTACGGGATTGGCAAAATGGATTCCAGCTTTAGAGAAATTAGCGCCTGCTTTTACCGCAATTAATGTTGCAACACTTGGAATTATGACAATTCCAGTAGTATTCTTAATTGCAATGTATTTAGCAAAATTCAATAAAGTTCCAGAGTATATCACTGGAATTGTAGCAGTGGCAGCCTATCTTTCAGTTGTACCACAAGTGGTAACTGTAATAATTGATAAAACCACGGGAACTGCAGCGGGAGTTCCATCGGCAGCATTAGGAGCCCAGGGATTATTTGTGGGTATGATAATGGCAATTTTAGTTGTTCAATTTTTTAGTATGCTAATGAAAATCGAGAAATTGAAGATTAAAATGCCAGCATCTGTACCGTCTGGAATTGCTACCTCATTTAACACGCTGATTCCAATTTTAATTACATTAACTGTAACATCAGTGATAGGCGGCCTTTTCTTTAATACTACCGGAAGTTATTTAAATGAGTGGGTTTATAAAGTAATGCAGGCTCCGTTGGAAGTTATTTTTCAAAGTCCAGTAGGAATATTAGCAATTGTAGTTATTTCTCAATTATTTTGGTTCCTTGGTATTCACGGTGGTCTTGTAATTTCACCAATTCGTAATCCCCTCATTGCAGCAGCAATTGCAGCAAATATTGCAGCTGTAGGTGCAGGACAAACAGCAACACAAGCAGTTACATATGGCTTTTGGCTAAATTTTATAGTAGCTGGTGGTGCGGGTATGATTTTATCATTGATATTAGCAATCTTTTTCTTCTCAAAAAGAGATGATCATAGAATGATAGCAAAATTAGGATTCTTTCCAAGCTTATGCGGTATTAGTGAACCAATCGTGTTTGGTTTGCCACTTGTATTAAATCCAACATTTGCAATTCCGTTTATTTTTAACTCAGCAATATCTTGTGCTATCGCCTTATTTGCAACAAATATTGGTTTCATGCAGTGTAATACCGTGGATACCCCTTTCGGCGTACCAGTTATTATTGGCGCATTAATTGGACATGGTTGGCAAGGAGTAGTAGTTCAAATTATCTGTATTACCGTGTGTGTTTTCACTTGGATGCCATTTGTACTTATTTCAAATAGACAAGCCAAATCTCAAGCACAATCTTAAATTTATTCAAGGCTGTTGTAAAGAAATTTTACAATAGCCTTTCTAAAAAGGAGAAAAACAATGAAAAAACAATATGATTTTCCCAAAGAATTTTTGTGGGGTGGAGCGCTAGCGGCGAATCAATGCGAAGGTGCTTGGAATATAGATGGAAAAGGAATGTCGGTGGCAGATTGCAGCACATATAAACCTAAGGTAGATCCTAAAGATTATAAGGGGCAACATGGAATCACCAGTAAAGATATAGAAAAGGCTATGAAAAGTGATGATATCTATTTGTATGGGAAAAGACATGGAAATGATTTTTATCATCGCTATAAAGAAGATATTTCATTATGTGGAGAAATGGGATTCAAGGTGCTTCGTGTATCCATACAATGGACCAGAATTTATCCAAATGGAATTGAAGAAAGTCCGAATGAAGCGGGGCTAGAATTTTATGAAAGTATGTTCTTAGAGATGAAAAAACAGGGGATTGAACCATTAGTTACCCTTCATCATTATGAGATGCCACTACATTTAGTAAACCAATACGATGGCTGGTATAAAAAAGAAGTGATTGGTCTTTTTATAAAATTTTGTATAACGGTGTATGCTCGCTACAAAGGTTTGGTAAAGTATTGGTTAACATTTAATGAAATTGATAGCGTATTTCGCCATCCGTTTACCACAATTGGAATTGTAAATGATCGTTATCCTAAAGAAAAATTAGAAGAAATTATTTATCAAAGTGTTCATAATCAATTTGTTGCAAGTGCGTTAGCTACAAAATACCTCCATGAAATGATACCTGGAGCACAAATGGGGTGTATGCTCACAAGAACTTTGACCTATCCAGAAAATTGCAATCCAAAAAATATGATGCTAGCACTTAAAATTAACAGGGAAAACTTTTATTATGCAGATGTGCAGTCTTTTGGAGAATATCCACAACATATTTTGAATTATTGGAATAAAAATAATATCCAGATTGAGATGAGTGAAGAAGAACGTGATATTCTAAAGAAATATACGGTAGATTTTGTCTCGTTTAGCTATTATATGTCTATGGTAGCAAGCATTGACGCTCAAAAGAAAGAAAAAGTAAGCGGAAATTTAACAGAAGGAGTTAAAAATCCATATTTAGATATCACGGAGTGGAACTGGCAAATTGATCCCATGGGGCTACAATATTCCTTAATGGAAATGTATGATCGCTATCGAAAACCTCTTTTCATTG
>Ga0302173_10001613_pt1 | contig 11227 bp, 8 predicted proteins | sample I_Fen_N3_1_FD_198785 | JGI IMG/M metagenome (GOLD analysis project Ga0302173, IMG submission 198785) | Peat permafrost microbial communities from Stordalen Mire near Abisko, Sweden - I_Fen_N3_1 | ecosystem: Environmental > Terrestrial > Soil > Wetlands > Permafrost | place: Sweden: Abisko... | reverse complement strand
ACTTCACCACTCACATTCCGGGCGTTATAAAAGTCCCCTTTCCATTCATATGAAATTTGCTCACCAAATAAAGCTTTTTTGAGAGTATTGAAGTTATTGCTTTGCTTTTCAGTATTATTAAAGTTAAGAGGCATATCACCATGAACGGACATTATACCACAAACTTCATTTAACCACATATGAAGAACAGTTATATCACTATATCCTGAATACCATTTTGGACTGGTATTCAAAGCAGAAAAATCAGCCTTGTCAATGATCCTGGAAAGCCCATAACCGCCTCTTGAACATAAAACTGCCTTAACATCACGATCATCCGTCATCTCCTGGAGATCTGATAACCGTTCTTCATCACTCCCTGCAAATGGACCGTTTCGTTTTGATGCGTTTTTCCCTATATGTACCTTCAATCCCCACCTTTCAAGAAATTCCTTTGCTTCAATAAGCAATTTCTCATCAATGCAATACGAAGGTGAGATAATTGCCACTTTATCACCTTCTTTCAGAAAAGGTGGTTGGATTTTCATTACTGCCATACTAAATACATAATAGGTAAAAGTAATTGTTATTATACCCTTTTACAACTCTCAGCCTTTCGTTTTCACTTGCTGTTTGCCCCCTTTAGGGGGGATGGGGGGGCGGATTAAGTATATACAAAGTCGGGTCAGGGCTGTTATGGTAGAGAAAGAATCTTAAATTTATTATCTTTGTTCGATTTTTAAAAAAAGCTAATACCTCATTATCAATATTATGAAGAACTTCAAAAGATATCTTGTCACGTCAGCCCTACCCTATGCTAATGGCCCAATACATATTGGTCATCTGGCAGGGGTATATATACCTTCTGATATATATTCCAGATACCTGAGAATGAGGGGAGTTGATGTGATATCTATCTGCGGGTCCGACGAGCATGGCGTTCCGATAACTCTCAAAGCCCGGAAGGAAGGTGTAACACCACAGGAGATTGTTGACAGATATCATTACATGAATAAAAAAGCATTCGAAGATTTTGGAATCGATTTTGATATTTATTCACGCACATCAAATAAAGTACATTACGATACTGCGTCCGAGTTTTTCAGAACACTCTATGATAAAGGTGAATTCACTGAAAAAACCTCTGAACAATATTATGATGAAGAGGCTGGTTGTTTTCTGGCTGACAGGTATATAATGGGTACATGTCCTCATTGCGGAAATGAGAATGCATATGGGGACCAGTGCGAAAAATGCGGAACTTCTTTAAGTGCCAACGACCTGATAAATCCTCATTCGACAATAAGCGGAAGCAAACCTGTACTCCGGGAAACCCTTCACTGGTACCTCCCTTTGGATAAATATGAACCATGGCTTAAGAAATGGATCCTTGAAGATCATAAAGAGTGGAAAGTAAATGTGTATGGCCAGTGTAAATCATGGCTCGACCAGGGATTGCAGCCAAGAGCCGTCAGCCGTGACCTTGACTGGGGCGTTCCTGTACCTGTTGAGGGGGCAAAAGGAAAAGTCCTCTATGTCTGGTTCGACGCACCTATCGGTTATATTTCTGCCACAAAAGAACTCACCCCTGATTGGGAAAAATACTGGAAGGATAAAGAGACAAAAATGGTACATTTTATAGGAAAGGATAATATTGTATTTCATTGTATTGTATTCCCGGCTATGCTAAAAGCCGAAGGGAGCTATATCCTGCCTGAAAATGTCCCGGCTAACGAATTTCTTAATCTTGAAAACGATAAAATATCAACTTCACGAAACTGGGCAGTGTGGCTTCATGAATATCTTAAGGACTTTCCGGGCAAACAGGATGTGCTCAGATATTCGCTCTGCGCGAATGCACCGGAGACAAAGGATAATGATTTCACCTGGAAAGATTTTCAGGCTCGGAACAACAATGAACTTGTTGCAATTCTGGGAAACTTCGTAAATCGTACTCTTGTTCTGACTACTAATTATTATAACGGAGAAGTACCAAAACGGGGAAAAACAAATCCGGATGATGATGCAGTATTAAAAGAGATTTCACGGTTTAAAGAAAATGTGGAAACGTGTCTTGAAACATACAAATTCCGCGAAGCTCTTAAAGAAGCTATGAACCTCGCAAGGCTTGGAAATAAATATCTGGCGGATGCTGAGCCCTGGAAGGTTATAAAAACGGATCCGGAACGGGTAAAAACAATTTTGAACATTGCGTTGCAGATTACTGCAAATCTGACAATTATATGTGAACCGTTTCTTCCGTTCTCAATGGAAAAATTGCGCAGACTTATTAATTTAGGTGAATTAAAATGGGATCTTGCCGGGAACCCTGATCTTCTTGCGCCCGGACATATGATTAATAAACCTGAGCTGCTGTTTGAAAAAATTGAAGATGAAGAAATCACCCGGCAGATCGATAAGCTTCTTGCAACAAAAAAAGCCAACGAGGAATCCGTCTCTAAAACCACTCCCGGAAAAGACACAGTGACTTTTGATGATTTTAGTAAAATAGATATCCGGACAGCAACTATCCTTGAAGCTGAAAAGATTCCTAAAACCAATAAATTGCTCAAACTCAAAATTGATACCGGGATTGACATCAGGATCATTGTATCAGGCATTGCTGAGTACTATGATCCGGATGCCATCATAGGTAAACAGATTTCAATAATTGCGAATCTTGAACCCAGAAAAATAAAAGGTATTGAGTCAAAGGGCATGATCCTCATGGCTGAAGATAAAAACGGTAAACTTGTAATGGTTAGCCCTTCAGATAAAGTTAGTAATGGGAGTATGATAAAGTAGTAATTATAACTTTGGGGCTGTTGAAAAAGTCCTTTTTAACCACAAAGTACACAAAGAAGGTTCAAAGGGCACAAAGCTAAAACATTATAATATAGACCTTTGTGACCTTTGAGAAAAACCTTTGTGACCTTTGTGGTTAATGGATTTCGACTTTTTCAACATCCCCGAATTTGCATTTTAAATATTTTTAAAATTAAATATAAAAAAAGCCTTCTCTCTCGAAAAGGCTTAATTGTAATATATCATTTCGATTATATCTTCTTCGAAACCCAGCTGCCGGGGAATTTTTTAACGATACTGTCTTTTTTTACAACAGCTGTCTTCATATCATTGCAGGCTAAGGCACAGACTCTGTAAAAACCATTAGCGGTTGTAACAATTTCAGGGGAAAATCCTTCTTCAATTAACCTATTTGCCTGTGTATCAGCATTTCGTTTCGATTTAAAACTTCCTGTTATCACAACATAATCATTTGATTCTGAAGTTACTGAAACAGAAGTCACCGTCACCGCTTCAGCAGTTTTTTCAGGAGCCGGGGCGGGATTTTCCTTAACCTTAGCAGGTTCAGGTATATTGTTCTCTTCCAGGGCTTTTTTATTATTCTCAAATTCAGCTGTAACAAGCGGGTTCATTGTTGTGGATTCAACCTTTCCTTTAAAGAGATCTGTTTTCAGAGGAACAGTTACGATAAGCGCCAAAAGTGGAATGATTACTGCTGCTCTCCATATTATCTTTCTAACCAGTGCCTGTTTTACCGGATCCCTTTCAATATGCCGTGAAATTCGTTTTCTTACATCATATCCCTCAAGAGGCAGACATTTAAAAGGTTCAAGTCCATAAGAATCAAGGTGATAATTTGCACTCCTGTCTGGCTCAAACTGAACATTGCCTTCCTGATTATTAATAAAACTGCCAATATTAGCAAAAACCACCTTATCTCCCCTCTCAAGTTGTTTTCTGACACCTGCGACAAAATCTTCGACTAAACTTCTGGCGTCACCATAATTTATGCCCGAAGAGACAGAAATCTTTCCTATTAGCAGGCCATCATTGTGATTGAGGTTCCTGTTAAAAGAAATCTGTTTTACGGGAGGATAAAAAGTTCCTGTCTCTTTGTCAATTCTTGCTGGTGAATAGTTCCCGATAAACCCTCCAAAACCAGGTAAAATGACACAATCGTGCCCAAATAATAATTCTCTTATAATAGCTGTTGCATCCACTGCTAATTCTTCTTTTAATAGGTACAAATTTAATCATAAATAATTAATCTTTTACCATGAATCTGCAGACATCTTTTTTAATTTTTCAAATAGGAAAATTTACTTCAAGAGGTTTCTTCTTTTAAAGATAGCCCCTTAACGTGGAATAATTTTGTTACAATAGGGTTAATTCTATCAAAGTGACACTATGAGCAACCCTTTCGGTAAGTCGGAGGGGAATAACATTAGCAGAGAGCTCCAATATGCAAGGATGGTGGGCAAGTTTATAAAATAATATTATCTTCGTATTTCCAAATTCTGCCAGGTATGAGAGAGATACAAATGGTCGACCTGAAAGCACAATACGAAAAGTTCGGCCCTGAAATAGACAATGCAATAAAATCAGTTTTGGTCTCAACAGCCTTTATTAAAGGTCCTGATGTAAAGTTATTTGAACAGGAGCTCCAGGAATTTATGGGTGTAAAAAATGTAGTTTCCTGTGCAAACGGAACAGATGCACTTCAGCTGGCTTTAAGAGTACTTGATCTGAAACCGGGGGATGAGGTAATTACTACAGATTTCACTTTTATTGCTACAATTGAAGTTGTTGCTCTTCTTGGACTTAAACCTGTGATTGTTGATCCCGATCCCGGAAGTTTTAATATCTCAGTGGAAGCTATAAAAAGAGCAATCACTTTAAAAACAAAAGCGATAGTTCCGGTTCATTTATTCGGTCAGTGTGCTGACATGGAAGGAATTATGGAGCTTGCGAAAAAACATGACCTTTTTGTTGTAGAAGATGCTGCACAGGCAACCGGAGCTGATTATATTTTTAAAAACGGAATTGTAAAAAAAGCAGGAACCATCGGGCATATAGGGACGACATCATTTTTCCCATCCAAGAACCTGGGATGCTATGGTGATGGAGGAGCTCTTTATACCAACGACGAGAGTTGGGCCAATAAGCTCAGAAGCATATCAAACCATGGTATGAAATTAAGGTATCATTATGATGATATCGGTGTTAATTCAAGATTAGACACTCTGCAGGCTGCAATCCTGAGAGTAAAGCTAAAGTATCTGAATGAATTTAATGAGGCAAGGAGAGAGGCCGCTGATCATTACAATAAAGCGTTTGCATATTGCAGTTCAATATCTGTACCAGAAAGAGTTAAGTATTCTTCTCATATCTTTCATCAGTATACAATTAAGGTAAAGGATGGGAAAAGAGATGCACTGAAGAAATTTCTTGAAACAAAAAACATCCCGTCAATGGTTTATTACCCCGGCCCGCTTCATCTTCAGAATGCATACAGTTTCCTGGGGTATTCCGGAAATGATTTCCCTGTTACAACATCCCTATGTAATGAAGTCCTTTCATTACCTATGCATCCCGAAATGGACAAAGAACAACTTGATTATATCACAAATAGTATTTTAGAGTTCTTCAATAAATAGTGATAATGGAGAAGGAATATATTGCCCATGAAACAGCTGTGATTGATAAAGGCTGCACTATTGGTAAAGGCACAAAAATATGGCATTTCAGTCATATTATGACAGGTGCTGAAATTGGTGAAAACTGTAATATTGGTCAGAATGTCGTTGTCTCTCCGGGTGTAAAACTTGGGAAAAATGTAAAAGTTCAGAACAATGTTTCTCTCTATACAGGTGTTATCTGTGAAGATGATGTTTTCCTTGGTCCATCAATGGTATTCACCAATGTGATAAATCCACGGAGTTCAATTATTCGAAAAGACAGCTACTCTTCAACTATTGTGGAAAAAGGAGCTTCCATAGGAGCCAATTCTACAATTATTTGCGGAAATAAAATAGGTGCCTATTCATTTATCGGGGCAGGTGCTGTAGTAACGAAAGATGTTAAACCATATGCTATGGTTGTTGGAAATCCAGCCAGGCAGACTGGTTGGATGAGTGAATATGGTCATAAACTGATTTTTGACAATGCCGGTAATGCATCCTGCCCTGAGAGTGGTGAGAGATACAAGTTCGAAGATGGCAAGGTTTCTAAAATATTTTAGTATTTTTATGCAGCTATAACAGATTTTTATATGGCGGATTTTCCAAAAAACTTCGGGATCATAGGCGTGGCTGGTTACATCGCAGTCAGGCATCTGCATGCCATAAAAGAGACAGGGAACAACTTACTGGCCAGTCTTGACAAATTCGATAGTGTCGGACGGATCGACAATTATTTCCCTGAGAGTGATTTTTTTGTAGAGTTTGAGAGGTTTGACAGACATTTCGATAAGCTCAAACGAACAGGTACTAAAATCGATTATGTGAGTATCTGCTCTCCGAATTATCTCCATGATTCCCATATCAGGTTTGCGCTGCGGCATCAGGCTGAAGCCATATGTGAAAAACCAATTGTGCTGAATCCCTGGAATATTGATGCATTGCAGGAAATTGAAAATGAAACTGGCCGTAAAATCTATACAGTACTTCAACTCCGTCTTCATCCGAAAATACTCGAACTTCACAGGAAAATCAATGAGGGGCCAAAAGGGAAGATCTATGACGTTGATATGACATATATAACCAGCAGAGGGAACTGGTATTCTATTTCATGGAAGGGAGATATACAAAAATCCGGTGGTGTGGCAACAAATATCGGGATCCATTTTTTCGATATGCTCAGCTGGATTTTCGGTAATTCCCGGAATAACATCGTACATATTTCTGAACCTCTTAAAGCTGCCGGTTACCTCGAACTCGAAAATGCCAGGGTAAGATGGTTTCTCAGCGTAGATTATGATGACATCCCTGATTCTGTAAAAGCAACCGGAAAGAGAACATTCAGATCTATAACGGTAGATGGAGAGGAAATAGAATTCAGCGAAGGATTTGCTGACCTACATACAATGACATACCAGGAAATACTTGCAGGAAGAGGCTTTGGTCTTAAAGAAGCACGACAGTCAGTAGAGACAGCATATACAATAAGGAATTCTAAGCCTAGAGGACTCAAAGGAGATTATCATCCAATTTTAAAAACAATATAACCTATGTACAGTAAACTTGTTAATAAGGAGACTAAACTTTCAGTCATCGGCCTTGGATATGTAGGCCTGCCAATCGCTCTTGAGTTTGCAAAACAGATCCAAGTAGTCGGTTTCGACATAAAGCCTGAAAGGGTTGACCTGATGAAAAAGGGAATCGATCCCAGTAACGAACTTACATCTGAAGCTTTTAAGAATACTGATATCGTCATTACATGCGATCCTTCAGTGTTAAAAACTGCTTCATTTCACATTATTGCAGTGCCAACCCCTACCACTAAAAATAACCTTCCTGATCTTGGACCCGTTCTCAAAGCATCTGAAACAGTTGGTAAAATCTTAAAAAAAGGAGATTATGTAGTATATGAGTCAACTGTATATCCCGGATGCACAGAAGAAGATTGTATACCCGTGCTTGAAAGGTATTCTGAATTAAAATGCGGAACTGATTTTAAAGTTGGTTTCTCCCCCGAACGAATAAATCCGGGCGACACAAACCACACACTTACCAAAATAGTAAAAGTAACAAGTGGCTGTGATGCTGAATCAGCTGAAAACATTGCAAAAATCTATGAGCTTATCATAAAAGCCGGTGTTCACAGGGCAAGCTCAATTAAAGTTGCTGAATCGGCAAAGATTATTGAAAATACGCAACGTGATATAAATATCGCGTTCATGAACGAACTTTCAATCATTTTTAACAGGATGGGAGTCAATACATTTGAAGTGCTGGAAGCTGCCGGTACAAAATGGAACTTCCTGAAATTTTATCCCGGCCTTGTTGGCGGACATTGTATCGGCGTCGATCCTTATTATCTTTCATTCAAGGCAAAGGCTCTCGGATATCACCCTCAGATGATTGACTCGGGACGGTTCGTCAATGACAGCATGGGAGGATATATAGGAAAACAGACTGTCAAAAAGATAATAGCTGCCGGTAAAAACCTGAAAGGGTGCCGTGTACTGATGATGGGAATCACCTTCAAGGAGGATGTCACCGATATCCGTAATTCAAAGGTTCTGGATATTGTAAAGGAACTTAATGATTTCGGAATTTGCGTAGATATTATCGATCCGGGAGCCGGGAAACATGAGGTTCAGGAAGAATATCAGATTGAACTGCAGGCTAACCCAACCGGTAAATACGATGCAATAATTCTGGCGGTGAGCCATAAGGAATATGTTAAGCTGGATGAATCTTATTTTGCTCCTCTGCTGAACAATGACGGAATTATTGTTGACGTAAAAGGTGTGCTTCGCGGAAAAATAAAAAACCATACCTACTGGAGTCTTTAAATGAAAAAGAAAATCCTGATAACCGGTGGAACAGGATATATCGGTTCGCATACAACTGTTGAATTAATTGAAGCTGGATTCGAAGCTATAATAATTGACAACCTGTACAATTCGGATGCAGATGTAATCAATAATATATTTAAAATAACCGGTGTAAGGCCTCATCTGGAGGTATTGGACCTATGCGACAAGGAGAATCTTAAGAGATTTATCGGGCAAAACAAAGATATCTCAGCTGTTATTCACTTTGCAGCCTTTAAAGCTGTGGGTGAATCAGTCATTAAACCACTTGATTATTACAGGAATAACCTTTTGTCGTTGATTAATCTGCTGGAGGTGATGAAACATTTTGCCATCAGCAACCTGGTATTCTCATCCTCCTGTACAGTATATGGTCAGCCTGAAAAACTCCCTGTTACTGAAGATACTCCCCTGCAGCCAGCTACTTCCCCGTACGGAAATACAAAACAGATAGGTGAAACAATAATAAAGGACACAACAATATCAGATATAAACGTTAAAGCTATTTCTTTAAGATACTTTAATCCTATCGGGGCACACCCTTCGGCTCTTATTGGAGAATTGCCGAGGGGCATTCCCGAAAATCTTGTTCCCTATCTGACACAAACAGGCTATGGCTTAAGAGATGAACTCAAAGTATTCGGAAATGATTATAATACTCCCGACGGTTCGTGTATCAGGGATTATCTTCATGTAGTGGACCTGGCAAAAGCACATGTCGTTGCCATTGAGAGGCTCACAGCAGGAAGAAATAAGGCAAATTATGAAGTCTTTAACCTTGGCACCGGGAGGGGCGTTTCCGTATTTGAGGCTATAAAATCATTTGAGCATGTCTCAGGGAAAAAACTGAAATACAAAGTGGTTGGAAGAAGAGCCGGCGATATTGAAAAAATATGGGCTGATCCATCTTTCGCGAATAAAGAACTGGGCTGGAAAACATTAAGTTCACTTGATGAAGCAATGAAGACAGCCTGGGATTGGGAAAAATTTATCAGGCAAAAAAAACAACAGCTATGAAAAAAACTATTCTAATTACAGGTGGTGCGGGCTTTATCGGTTCACACGTCGTCAGAAGATTCGTTAACAAATATCCTGAATACCTCATAATTAATGCTGATAAGTTAACCTATGCAGGCAATCTTGAAAACATTACCGATATTGAAAAAGCTAAGAACTATAAGTTTGAAAAAATTGATATAGTTGAAAAACAATCTGTCCTGGACCTTTTCAATAAGTATAACTTTGAAGCCGTAATCCATCTGGCCGCTGAATCACATGTCGACCGTTCAATAAGCAGCCCGGATGAATTTGTACTTACCAATATAGTAGGAACAGTTAATCTGCTCAATGCAGCACTTAACATCTGGAAGAATGCATTTGAAGGAAAGCTCTTCTATCATATTTCCACCGATGAGGTTTATGGTTCATTGGGAAAGGAAGGCCTGTTCACGGAAAGCACATCATACGATCCGAAAAGCCCGTATTCAGCTTCAAAAGCAAGTTCCGACCATCTGGTTAGAGCTTATAACCATACTTTCGGACTGCCAGTTGTAATATCTAATTGTTCCAATAATTATGGCCCGAATCAGTTTCCTGAAAAACTTATACCTCTTGTAATAAACAATATCAAAAATAATAAAGCCATCCCCGTTTACGGAAAAGGGGAGAATATCCGCGACTGGCTTTATGTTGAGGATCATGCCTCAGCTATAGATCTGATATTTCACAAGGGAAAGGCAGGCGATACTTATAATATAGGAGGAAATAATGAATGGAAAAATCTTGATCTTATCCTGCTCCTCTGCAAAATACTGGATAAAAAACTTGATCGTCCTGCCGGAACATCTGAAAAACTAATCACTTACGTGAAAGACAGACCGGGACATGATCTTAGATATGCTATTGACTCATCAAAACTGCAGAATGAACTTGGATGGTCTCCTATACCGGACTTTGCTGATGGTCTCGAGAAAACCGTGGACTGGTACCTGACGAATACAAAATGGCTTGATCGGGTATTATCAGGAGACTATAGTAAATATTACGATCTTATGTATACCGGCAGGTAAGGACGTAGATTAAATTATCCTCTTCATTCTTTCAATTAGCTCGTCTCCAAGAGAAGTCTTTTGCTTTATATGGTCCTGTATTGCGGCTACTACGCTATTTGACTCAAACTCACCCCTGACATTTTCAAAGTCGAGCTTTTTAACAGCTGGTCCTCCATCGATACCGAAACCGGTCATCGATGACAGGTTGAATTCTTTCCTTGCGTCCTCATATAGTTGGTTATCAAGATCTATTACGCTTTTTTCCCATCTTTTTACAATTGCAATAATATCCCCCGCCTTTAACATATTTACTGCTATTCCAACCTCTTCCTCAATGCGTTCACAAGCCCATGTCCATTCCCATTTATAGTATGATTCATGAAGTATTACAAACCGTTTAGCAAGAACATCTACAGAAGAGATCATTCCTGACTCAACGTCGTCTAAAAGCTTTTCAACATCTGTCTTTGGTGCTATTAATCCGGCCAGATCAACCCATTCCCCTCCCCCGTGTGACCGGTCAGGTAAAAGCCTCATCTGCAGTTCTTCGTTTGATCTGAAATCACATTTTTCAAGCCGTTTTATCAATGAGTTACCAAGGAACTTATTAATGCCTGTCTGATAAAGTTCAATACCCTTCTCAAGGGAAGATCCCGTGATCTTCATGTTATCGTAGTAATATGTGAGGGTCCCCATAGGAGATGATGATTTCAGCCTTTTTAAAAGTTCCCTTCCTTCGAACATTTTCCGGATAGTATAAGGGCTTAGAAGATTAAAGTTGACCTGATCGATTTTGAAAGGATCTTTCCTCACATCACGGACAGGCCATTTCTGGGCATCTCTGATTGTCCCA
>Ga0302173_10001610_pt1 | contig 11233 bp, 6 predicted proteins | sample I_Fen_N3_1_FD_198785 | JGI IMG/M metagenome (GOLD analysis project Ga0302173, IMG submission 198785) | Peat permafrost microbial communities from Stordalen Mire near Abisko, Sweden - I_Fen_N3_1 | ecosystem: Environmental > Terrestrial > Soil > Wetlands > Permafrost | place: Sweden: Abisko... | reverse complement strand
CTGATTGGTAAGTCGAAACTACGATGCGTTTTATTTTATACTTCACATGCAAAGGTGCCAACGCCATCACCATTTGAATGGTAGAGCAATTAGGATTAGCAATAATGCGGTCATCAATTTTCAACACATGACCATTGATTTCGGGCACAATCAATTTCTTGGTGGGGTCCATTCTCCAAGCCGAAGAATTGTCAATAACGATTGTTCCCTTCTCAGCATATTTAGGCGCCCAGTCTAACGATGTGTTTCCACCAGCAGAAAAAATCGCGACATCAGCGGCCAGGTTACAGCCTTCTTCAATACTTTTTATCGCGTATTCCTTACCCTTAAATTTTATCTTTTGCCCTACCGATTTGGCAGATGCGATTAAATACAATTCGTCAAATTCGATGTTACGTTCATCGATTACTTTCAAGACTTCCTGGCCTACCAAACCGGTAGCACCAACAACTGCTAATTTCATAAGTTAATGTTTATTTTTAAGGTCTTATGGAATGGCCAAGACCATTTCATGGATAATAGGATTTTGTGAACAACAAAAATACTATTTTTGGTTAGACGCTATGAAGAAAGTCCAAACGATTATTTTATTAATTGGCTTAACAAGCGTTTGTTTTGCCCAAGTCACTGATGATTTTTCAGATGGCGACTTTACTGGCAATCCTGTTTGGTCAGGTTCAGCCTCTCAATTCATTGTTAATTCTGCAAAGCAGCTACAACTTAGTAATACAGTTGCCGGTCAGTCATTTTTATCAACGCCATTCTCAACAACTAGTCTTGACGGCTACGAATGGCAAGTTTATGTGAAGCAAAGCTTTGTTCCCTCAGCAACCAATTACGGCAGAGTTTATTTAGTAAGCGATCAATCCGACCTCACAAAGACTTTGAACGGCTATTACTTACAATTTGGTGAGGCTAATAGCAATGATGCGATAGAACTATTTCGCCAAAGTGGATCAACTTCGGTTTCAGTTTGTCGAGGAACCAAAGCAGCCATAGCCAATTCATTTGCAGTGAGAATCAAAGTAATTCGGGATAATACAGGGTTATGGAAATTGTATGCGGACTATACAGGAGGAACAAATTTTGTTTTAGATGCAAGCGGCTATGACCTCACGTTTAACAGCGCTTCGTTTTTTGGAATTCGCTGCACCTACACCGTGACAAATGCAAGCAAGTTTTACTATGATGACTTCTCAATCGTTGCACCTCCCCCTCCACCTGATACAACTCCTCCTACAGTTGTAAATGTTCAGGTTACTTCAAGCAATTCAATTTCAGTTGTTTTTTCTGAAATAGTTGATGCTGTAACTTCTCAAAGCGCATCAAATTATTCTGTGAATAATTCAATCGGCAATCCATTATCAGCAACACTTCAATCTGATGCAAAAACTGTTATTCTTTCATTTACAAAAAATTTTCCCAACGGAATTCAGAGTCAGTTAAGTATTTCTAACGTTCAGGATTTGGTTAGTAATGTGATGGCAAATGCTGTGTTTCCGTTCAAGTTCTTTCAACCTGTATCTGCTCAACCCAAGGATATTATTTTCGCAGAAATTTTTCCTGATCCAAGTCCACAAGTAGGATTACCAGCCCAAGAGTTTCTGGAGATTTATAATCGAAGTGCAAATCCATTTGATTTATCAGGGTGGAAATTATCGGACGGCGTTTCAACGGCTACTTTCGCAAGTCAAATCATTCTACCCAATCAATATTGGATTGTTTGTTCATCATCCAATGTCAATTTATTCATGGGATATGGCAACGTCATTGGTGTTTCTAATTTTCCAACACTTAACAACGATGGCGATCACCTCACTTTTCGCGATCCTTCAAACAAAACAGTCGACTCCGTTAATTATTCATTGGATTGGTATCACGATGCAGATAAACAAGAAGGCGGCTGGTCAATGGAGCTGATTGATGTTAATAACATTTGTGCCGAAGAAGAAAATTGGATCGCCTCCGAAGATCCATCAGGAGGAACGCCCGGAAAACAAAATTCAGTCTTTGCCAACAAACCGGATCTTACCGGTCCTCAGTTTCTTTCGGTTACACCTCAATCATCTACAGTTCTAAAATTGAGCTTCAATGAAAAATTAGAGAAAGACTTCTCGTTTGCGGTATTCACCATCACTCCATCCGTTTTGATTTCAAAAAAATACTTTGCTGATCTGTCATCACGCGAGATTACGCTTGAGCTAACACCAGCACTAGCTTTACGTGAACTCTACACCATTGCCGTGACAAATCTTACAGATTGCAGTGGAAATCTTATTCAACAGGATTTTAGTCAACTTTCATTTGCACTGCCCGAAGCAGCAGACAGCCTTGATCTGGTAGTGAACGAAATTCTTTTTAATCCGCGATCAGGTGGAGTTGACTTTGTGGAGGTCTATAATCGATCGCCTAAATACATCAATCTTAAAAACTGGAAGTTTGGGAACTTTCAAAATAATTCGATAACTAATTCACAAGTAATTACCTCTGAAGATTTCGTTTTGTCGCCAGCCAGTTACATGGCTTTCACGCCTGATCCCACTTCGCTCGTTTCGCAATATCCACAAGCTGCGCAAAAGAACTTATTCAAAGCACCTTTACCGAGTCTTCCAGATGACGAAGGATCAATTGCCTTGGTAAATGATCAATCCATTTTAATCGATCATTTCAATTATTCACAAAAAATGCACTCGGCCTTTATTAAGGATAATGAGGGAGTTTCGCTAGAACGAATTTCATTTTTGGTGTTGACGAATGACCCCAGCAATTGGAAATCGGCTAATGCTTCCGCGGGGTATGCGACACCAGGTTTTATTAACTCAAATTCACGACTTGAATCATCCATCAATGAAAATGCGGTGATTGTCGATCCTGAAGTTTTCTCTCCGTCCGTTCCTGGAAGGGATTTCTCAAAGATCAATTACAAGTTTGATCAGAGTGGCTTGGTGGCCAACGCCAAAATCCTTGACGCACAAGGGCGATTGATCAAGACATTGGCCAACAATGAAACGCTCAGCTATGAAGGTTTCTTCCGTTGGGATGGAGATCGTGATGACGGAAGCCGCGCCCGCATCGGCTATTATGTTGTTTGGGTTGAAGTTTTTGATACCTCTGGCTCCGTCAATGTTTTTCGCAAGCGTGCCGTTATCGGAAAATAGAATTATTTCTTGTTGACTGAACACTTCGCAGTGGTGTTTTGTTTTCTATTTTTGCCAATCGCATGAGCTCCATTTCCAACGATTCTTACTTAGACGATCTCGATCCGAAAGAATACATCATCATCAAGCGCACACGGGTTAATAATCTTAAGAACCTGAGTGTAGCTATTCCACGGAATAAATTTGTGGTGATTACAGGTCTTTCGGGTTCAGGAAAATCTTCGCTCGCTTTTGATACACTGTTTGCAGAAGGCCAGCGTATGTACGTAGAGAGTTTAAGCTCTTATGCTCGCCAGTTTCTTGGCCGTATGGAAAAACCGGAGGTAGATTATATCCGAGGTGTTTCGCCTGCTATTGCCATCGAACAAAAGGTAAACACACGAAATCCACGCAGTACAGTTGGCACGACTACAGAAATTTATGATTACCTGAAATTACTCTTTGCCAGAATTGGAAAAACGCATTCACCCGTTACGGGCAAAGAAGTAAAACGCAACACAGTCACTGATGTGGTCGATTACATCAATAAACAAAAGGAAGGCACTCGGGTGATGGTGACTTGTCCATTGAAAATACAAAAGGGAAGGAAGCCCGAAGATGAATTGAATTTATTGCTGAGTAAAGGGTTTGCTCGTGTACTTATTAATGGGGAGGTGAAATTTATTGAAGAGATTTTAAGTCCTCCAGCCGAAAAGGATTCAAAGAAAAAACCGAAAGCCAAAAAAATTGAAAGCGAATTTGAAGTCCTCATTGATCGCACTGCTGTCAATGCCAACGATGAAGATTTAACATTTAGGCTTTCGGATTCCGTGCAAACCGCATTCTTTGAGGGCCATGGCGATTGCATCATTTATGTAGATGGGTTAGATAAAAAATCCTTTTCCGACCGGTTTGAGTTGGATGGAATTACATTCACTGAGCCATCCGTAAATTTTTTCAGTTTTAACAATCCATTTGGTGCTTGTCAGACTTGTGAGGGATTTGGAAAAATCTTAGGAATCGATGAAGATCTCGTTATTCCTGATAAAAGTTTGTCGGCGTATGAAGGTGCTATTGCGCCCTGGCGAGGTGAAGTGATGAGCAATTGGGCCAAGCCTCTTTTGAAGAATGGAATCAAATTTGATTTTCCCATTCATCGGCCGTACAGCGAACTCACACAAAAGCAACGGGATTTACTTTGGCATGGCAACGAATACTTTGAAGGCCTCCACGCATTCTTCAAATACCTGGAAACCAAAACGCATAAAATTCAATATCGCGTGATGCTTTCGCGGTATCGCGGAAGGACAACTTGTCCAGATTGCCGTGGAACGAAATTGCGAAAGGATGCTTCGTACGTAAAAATTGCCGACACCTCCATCACCGACATCGTGTTAATGCCGATCGAAGATGCATTAGCGTTTTTTGAAAATCTGAAATTGGAAGCCTATGAACAAAAAGTTTCAGAGCGTATTCTTACCGAAATAAAATCACGACTGGGCTACATGCAAAAAGTTGGGTTGGGCTATCTCACACTCAATCGCGTAACATCAACTTTATCTGGCGGAGAATTTCAGCGAATCAAATTGGCAACGGCACTTGGAAGTGCGCTTGTTGGCTCTATGTACATTCTCGATGAACCCAGTATTGGTCTTCATCCACGCGACACAGCCAAAATGGTGGAAGTGTTGAAATCACTGCGCGACATGGGCAATACTGTGATTGTAGTAGAGCACGAAGAAGAAATCATGCGTGCTGCCGATCAGATCATCGACATTGGGCCGGATGCCGGGCAACATGGCGGCCATTTGGTTTTTCAAGGAACAATCAAGGAAATCAATGGCAAGGTTATTTCTCATACTACGGATTACCTTTCTGGGAAAGAAAAAATTGTCGTTCCATCCGTTCGTAGAAAATGGAAAGATTCAATTACCATCGTTGGTGCGCGCGAAAATAACTTGAAAAACTTGAAGGTTTCGTTTCCGCTAGAAGCATTGACAGTAGTAACAGGAGTGAGCGGTTCAGGTAAATCAACATTAATTAAAAAAATTCTTTATCCTGCTACTGGCCGTGCGAATGGATCAGTGGCGGAAACTCCAGGCAAGTACGATCAACTCACTGGAGACATTGCGAAAATCAGTCATGTGGAATTCGTCGATCAAAATCCGATTGGTAAGTCTTCACGCTCCAATCCGATCAGTTATGTGAAAGCATATGATGCCATTCGTCAGTTGTATGCTGACCAAACACTTTCGCAACAGCGAGGATATAAGCCTTCGCATTTTTCTTTTAACGTAGAAGGTGGCCGTTGCGAAACCTGCGAAGGTGAAGGTGAGATTAAAGTGGAGATGCAATTCATGGCTGATATTTTTCTAACGTGCGAAAGTTGCCATGGCAAACGATTCAAACAGGAAGTTTTAGAAGTAGAACATAACGGAAAAAATATTGCCGATGTTCTTGATATGACGGTAGAAGAGGGTCTTGAATTTTTCAAAGACAAAAAACCGGTGTACGATAAAATTCTTCCGCTGTATGAAGTTGGACTTGGTTATGTGAAACTTGGACAATCCTCCAACTCATTGAGTGGTGGTGAAGCACAGCGAGTGAAGCTCGCTTCTTTTCTTGGCAAGAATTCAGATACAAGTGGCAACATACTTTTCATTTTCGATGAACCCACGACCGGTTTGCACTTTCATGATATTTCAAAATTACTGAAAGCAATTAACGCACTAGTTGATATCGGCCACACCGTTATCGTGATTGAACACAACATGGAAGTAATTAAGTCTGCCGATTGGATTATTGATCTTGGTCCTGAAGGTGGAGAAAAAAATGGCGGACATCTTCTTTTTGCTGGCACACCGGAAGATATGGTGAAAAAAGGAAAGGGTTACACAGCTGACTTTTTGAAGGGAAAAGTCTGATTGAAATGAAACTGATTCCCATTAAAAAAGAATTGGAGGACAACTCGGAGTTTGCCAACAATCAGCTGTGCAAAGACACGCTTAAGATGACAATTGAGTTCTATAAAAGGATTGGTTTTGCTCCTCCTTGGATTTGCTATTTTGTAGAATTCAATGGCCAATTAGTGGGAAGTGCTGGGATTAAAGGCAAGCCAGTTAACGGAAAAATAGAGATCGCCTACGGAACAATGGAACCTTTTCAAAACCAGGGAATTGGAACAAAGATTTGCAGAGCATTAGTTGAGCTCTCATTAAAAACTGACCCGGCTATAATAATCACAGCACGAACACTTCCAGAGAATAACTACTCCACCAAAGTCCTAAAGAAAAATAATTTTGTTTTTTTGGGGGTAGTTAATGATATCGAAGATGGAGATGTTTGGGAGTGGGAGTATCAATTACAATAATCAACTACTTCTGCCTTCCGATAATCAACACCCCTATTAAAATACAAGCTGTACCGACCAATTGCCAGAGTGTGATGGTTTCATTCAAAAACAGGTTGGCTAATAGGATCGTGGATACTGGCCCAACGCTTCCAACAATGGCAGCATTGTCTGAGCCGATTCGACTAATCGCAGCAGCCACTAAATAAGATGGAATCACTGTAGCAAAAACCGCCATTAAAAAACTATACACGTAAACCGTGAGTGGCAAATGAAATAGGGAGACTTCGCTGAACAAAACAAAATGCAGCAACACACCTATACATGCAAAACTCATCGCATAGCTGTTGAACTTAGCTGCGCCTACTTTCGGAATCAGCCTGCCGCTGCCGACGATGTATCCTGCATAAGTGAATGCGCAAATAAAAACCATCACCGACCCGAATAGAAAATTTTTATTCTGCGAAGAATTAAAATCAACTTCTCCAAAAAATGCAATCGCTAATCCAAAATAAGTAATCACTAAAGCGAGCCATTGCAGTGGTTTTATCTTTGTTTTGAAAATAATCGCCGACATCAGCAAGGTTAAAGTTGGGTAGATGAATAAGATTAGCCGTTCAATCCCAGCCGATACATATTTCAACCCAACAAAATCCAAAAAGCTGCTTACATAATATCCAAGGCAGCCAATGAGTGCTATATAAATCCATTCCTTGCCTGTGAATTTTACGTTGGTTGATTTATTGGAAGAGAAGGCGGCGGCTCCGAGAAAAAATGGAATCGAAAAAACCATACGCAATGCCAACAACGTGAGTGCATCAACCGGTGTATCACGATAGGCTAGTTTCACAAGAATAGCTTTTGTAGAAAAAAGCACGGCGCCGCACAAAGCAATCAATATACCTTGTACAAAATAATAATTGGATTTTGTGGGGGCGGATTTCAAATCATGTGTAACGATGAATTAGATTTTTTCAATCCACTCACCAGTCGCTTGCGCAAGAACAGGAATTAAATTTTGTTTTCCACTTTTAAACGCGTGATTCGCTCCATCTATTTTATAAAGAGTTGCTAACGATAATTTGTTGGTAACTTGTTCCATCAAATTCCAAGTTGCTAACTCATCTTTAGCTCCTTGCAAAAACAGCATTGGAACTTTTACGTCTTTCAAATGCGCTGCACGATCGATCGTTAACTTTCCTGGCGGGTGCAAAGGAAATCCAAAAAAAATAATTCCTTTAACAAAGTCAGGTTGAGATTTCGCTAAGAGTTGTGAGGACATCCTTCCACCAAAAGATTTTCCGGAAACAAAAAGCGGAGCATTGGGAACCAGTTCGTGCGCTTTGTTAATCGCAATCTCAATAGTCCTATGAGCAACAGCCGGAAAATCAGGGCGCTTTTTCTTTTGCTCAGTGAAAGGAAAATTAAATCGCAATGTTGCAATATTAAGTTGTGCTAATTCATTTGCCAGCGCAGTCATGAAAGGATGATTCATTCCGGCACCAGCTCCATGGGCAAGAGTAACAATTGCTTTTGCTTGTTCTGGAACAATCAATTCGGTCGAGACTGTTCCAATGCTTTCAGAAACATTAAGTTGCAACGGGGTAACTTTCATTGAAGAAAGTTAATCACAAAAAGGAATAATCGTTTATTCTGCCTTCAAAACGGCAGTTGGATTGGATCGTGCTATTTTAATGGTTTGCACTCCAATCACGATTCAGGCAATCGCCAAAACGGCGAGCACGCCAAGGCTCATCTCATTCAGAGCAATGGGAGCGTGGTTCGCCAGCATCGGAAGCATTATCTTATCAAAAAACAGGTACGTTACTGGCATCGCTATTAAGGCAGCAATAGCTAACAACGTGAAAAGTCCCCTACCTAATAAATAAATATTCGGTGAGGTCGCCTTGCAAATCTTCTAGCAGTTCGGGTTTACAATACCATTGTAACAATCGCTCAGCCCAACGCGGTGGCGTCACACTCTTATATCGTTCCTCTAGATTTGCTACTCATTCTTCAAAACTTCAGCTGGGCTTGTTCGAGTCGCTTTCAACGCCTGCAACAAAATCATCATCAGCGCCAGAGCTGAGACCAATGAAAAGCCAACCGTCAGATCAATAGCTGCAATTGGCGCGTGGTTGGCGATCTCTTGAAATAAGATCCGATCAAAGAACAAATAAGTTATTGGCAATGCAATAACGGTAGCCACGAGTAGAAGGATGATGAAGCCCTTACCCAACAAAAACAAAAGTCCCATTTCACTTGCTCCCAATACCTTACGAATGCTGATTTCCTTCAAGCGAGTTTCTGTTGTGAACACGACCATGCCAAGCATGCCAAGCGAGGCGATGCTGATTGCAAGAAATGCTATGAAGCCTGCCACTTTCACCGAGGCTTTAATTCCGGCAAATGAATTTTCAATCTGATCGTCGTAAAATTTTGCATCGAACGCATGAACGGGGTCAACCCTTTTCCAAGCCAATTCTATTTTTCCGTATGCTGCGAGAATATCGGTGGATTCAATTTTTACGTTAAGCCAATGAGTTTTTTTTGGAGCGTAGCGTAAAATCACTTCATTCGCTCCCGCACGGCTATCTACTTTGCCATATTGAAAATCTTGCATCACACCAATGATCATTACATTCTTTCCATCCAGTTTTACAATTTCCCCAATGGCTTTGGCCGGATTTTGATTGGCAATGTTAAATCGCTTCAGCACTGATTGGTTAACGATTATCTCTGTCTCCATCACACTGTCAGCTACTTTTGTATTAAAATTTCTCCCTGCCAAAAGTTTATGTTCATGCAATGGCAAATAATTTTCATCCACTGTGTTGTGATAAACCATTGCAGAGTCATCGGGACTGGTGTACTTCATGTTCGAGCCCCAATAACTTCCGATACTCGTGATCATTGCCGACTGCGAAATTAATTTCACTTCAGGTAGTTCACTCAACTCTTTTCTCAGTAACTCAGCTTTGTTCCCCTTTAAAGAAATATTCAAAATATTTTGGGTTCTAAATCCAAGATCAAACGTGACAAAATGTTTGTATTGTTTGTAAATAATTACGGTCGACGTAACAAGTATAATCGAAATACAATATTGAAAAACGATGAGCGCTCTTCGTATTGTCAATTTTTTGAAACTTTTGTTCGATGAAAAATCTTTTAAAGCTTGGATCACGTTGACCCTGGCAAAGAAAAGCGACGGAAAAAATCCCGCAGCGATACCAATGACAATCGCAAACAAAACAAAATACACTACGATCGCGGGAGACAGTTGTAACAACAATGTATTCTTAAGACTTTCTTCGACGCTCAAAAAAAACGGACGCAACAGCAAAAACAACGCTATCGCCATCACAAGGGAAGTCAGAGAAATTAAAATGGCTTCAACAATAAATTGGTAAATAACCTGGCTTTTTAATGCACCGATTACCTTTCTAATGCCCACTTCTCGCGTACGTCTCAGCGAACGGGCAATGGAAAGATTAGTGTAATTAAAGCAAGCTGAAAGAATCACTACAAATGCAAGGCCGCTAAAAATCCAAAGCATTGAATTTCCCATAACGCCGCCAATCTGATTACTATGATCTAGGCCAAGCATGATGTTATCCAGTGGTTGCAATTTCAAATTCAATGTGGTGTTTTGTATGGTTGTGTTTTCTTTTACACTTATTTTGTAAAGCTTGTCTTCCAAACTTTTTATATCAGTGTTAGCGGGAAGCAGCAGGTAAACCCAGGTACTCCACATATTTTTCCACGACGAAAAATCTTTATCATTTTTTTGAAGATTTTCCTCTGTGCTTAGCGAAGCGAGCATATCGAAATGAACGTGTGAAAATTGGGGCACGTCTTCCATAATTCCCTTAACTGTGTATTGCACCTTATCCCACTCCACTATTTTGTTCAGGGCTTCATTATTACCAAATAATTTTTTTGCTGAAGTTTCAGTCAACACAATGGAATAAGGCTCTTTCAGTGCAGTTGATGGATTTCCTTTTAACAAGCGAAAGGAAAAAACTTTAAAGACCGATTCATTTGCCCAAATACCCTTGAGTGGAATTGTTTTCTCGCTAAATTTCAAATCTGCACTCCAATTATCCTTAAAAATTGCCATTGCTTCTGGCGGGAAGTTTTCTTCAATCACCTTCGCCGCCCTGAGCGATGTCGATGCAAACGTATTTTCGTTTTCATTTAGGTACTTGTACTTTGTGATGACTCTGTAAATCCTCGAATGGTTTTCGTTGAACTTGTCATACGATAGGATGTCAGAAACAACTGCAATTAGCAGAAGCCCGACTGACATGCTTATTGACAAACCAACAATATTGATGGCTGAAAATAATTTGTTTCGCACAATGTTGCGTCCCGATGTTTTGATGTAACTGCCGATCATAATCCAGTTGATTAAAAGATTGACGAATTCAGGTTTGCGAACGGTATAGAAACGGAAAAATTTGAAAACATCAGTTATATAAATGAGTTTTGCTCGTCTGGTTCCCTTCGACTTGACATTCCGTTCAAAATATTCATTGAGGTCGCCCTGCAAGTCTTCCAGCAATTCAGGCTTGCAATACCAGGAAAGAAGGTGGGTTGCCCATCGTGGTGGCCGAATTTCTTTTTGCTCCTTCATCAAATTCTTTTTAATGAAAGTTCAGGAATCATACTCCACAACTGATCACGCACTTCTTTTGATTTTACCAATGCAGCTTTACCCGAACTCGTTATGGAATAGTAACGCTTT
>Ga0302173_10001601_pt1 | contig 11270 bp, 10 predicted proteins | sample I_Fen_N3_1_FD_198785 | JGI IMG/M metagenome (GOLD analysis project Ga0302173, IMG submission 198785) | Peat permafrost microbial communities from Stordalen Mire near Abisko, Sweden - I_Fen_N3_1 | ecosystem: Environmental > Terrestrial > Soil > Wetlands > Permafrost | place: Sweden: Abisko... | reverse complement strand
TAATATTCTTCCACTAATAGACTTAACTATTCCGCCCAGTTCTTCACTTGATTTTATTAATAACTTTGAGTAAGAATATATATTTCCTACCATTGCTCTATTAGCTTTCATTGCATCATTTAAACTATCTACAACATCTCCTATTTCCTTATCATACTTTTTACCTTCAAGCTTAGCAGTTAAATCTCCATCTCTTAACGAATGTGAAAGTCTGCTTAAATCTTTTAATGGATTTAATATTCTTCTAATTATTATTACTGCAAGAATTATTGTAACTATAAATCCAACAATAGAAACTGCAATAGCAATAGTTGTAAATTTATCTATTTCATTTTCAAGAGTTGTAATAGATGCTCTCATATTCTGCTTAGTTACTGTTTGTACTGCTGCATTATTAATTATATCTTGAGTGTTTCCAAGCTCTATCATAATATTTTTCATTTGATATATGCAAATGGTTGCAATAGCAACCATAAAACTCAATACCATCATGTAACTTACTATTATTTTCTTTTTAAGAGTTGTTCCCACTTTATTTGGGGGCTCTTTTTTAGCTTTCTTGCTTTCCTTTCCCATTTTTATTTGTACCCTCCTAACTACTTTATTTTTATTAATAGTTTCTGCCTTATAGGTTAAGTACTCTTTTAAACGTTATCAATCTTAAATGTATTTTCTTCAAATTATGTCCTAATTAATTTCATAGTTTTGCAAATAGATGCAAGAATTTCAAAGAATTATCCTTTTAAATTGCAATCGCTTGCATCTATAAGAAAAAGCTCCTATAATACTTACTATTTAAGAGAGTCTCTCTTTATAAGTTTAGAATCAATAATATAATGATTTATACCTATTTCACTATTTTCCAAATGATCAATTAAAATCTTTGCTGCATAATATCCAAGTTCTGCTGCATTAATGTCTATAGAAGACAAGGTCGGATTTTGAAATTCATCTAATGGATTATTGTTAAATCCAACTATCTCTACATTTTGTAAATTTCTTTCCTTAAGAACTTTAATTGCTCCAAATGCTAATACATCGTCCTCTACTATTATAGCTGTTGGCGTAATATTCTCTAGCAATTTAACAGTTCCCTTTATGCCTTCTTTTTCATTGAAATCTTCCATCATTACAACATTTCGATCTTGTATTGAAATACCATTAATTTCACATGCAACCTTGAAACCTTTAAATCTATCTTTTGTTACATTCCATTCTTTCTTAGCACCTAAAAAAGCGATAGTTTTATGCCCTTTTTTTATAAGTTCATTTACCAAATTGTATGTAGCCTGAAAATTATCATTATCTACCCATAATAAACCATCAGATTCCTCTGGCCTTCCTATTACTACAAATGGAAATTCCGTCTCCTTAAGATATTTAATACTTTCGTCATCTGTCCTTGCACGTAATAAGCAAATACCATCAACTAAATTACTAGTTACAAAATCATTTATATATTTTAATTCTGTCTTTTCATCTTCACTAAAAGCATATGTTATATAATAACTTTTGTTTTGAGCATACCTGCTCATTCCCTTCATAGCTTGGATAAAGAACGTACTAGATATTAAATCTTGTGCTTCATTAGGCAAAACTACACCTAGAATTCTAGTTTTATTATTGGCTAAACTTCTAGCTATTGCATTAGGTTTATACTTAAGTTTTTTTATTGCTTCCCTAACCTTCTGTTTAGTTTCTTCACTTATCTGTGAACTATCAGATATGACTCTGGATACAGTTGATGTAGAAACATTTGCTTCTTTTGCTACTTCTTTAATTGTAACCTTCATAACTCGCTCCTCTTCTATACTAATAATCATAATATTATCATATTTAAAATAGCGATACAAACACTATCTGCCTAAGTCAGTTAAATAATCTGATATTACCATGTACAGAACTAACCCAAAGATTAACTATTCTCATAACTTATATATAAATAATATTTACAACCCTAAAAATCATTGCAAATATTATTCTTTATAAAAGTTTATTTTACTTTAGTAGCTTACATAGAAAATATTGATATACATTTCATTCATATAATATTGTTCTTTTTTCTTTAGCTGTTTTTAACTTTCTCTTCTACTTCTTCATCTTTAATTTTTTCGCATCTTCCATAAGTTTCAGTTATTTTGTGAATTTTTTCCGCCAATTCTTCCTTAAATGATTCCTTTCCCACTCTCCATCTCCAATTAATTCCAAGTGTTGAAGGTAAATTAATTCTAGCCTTATTTCCTAAATCTAAGAAATCTTGCATTTGTGCTATTGCAACATCAGCAATACTACTCCATGTACCTCTAATAAATCCCCAATTATACCCTTCTTCTTTATTCAACTTTAAATATTCTATTGCTTTTTTTACTTGTTGCTTTGGAGCAGATGTCTCCATCCATCCTCTAACGGTATCATTATCATGAGTTCCTGTATAAACAATAAAATTTTTCTCGTAATTATGCGGTAAAAAAGGATTTGAGCTATCTGTGTCAAATGCAAAGGTTAATATCTTCATACCAGGATAACCTGTATCATTTCTAAGTTTTATTGTTTCTTCTGTTAAAGTCCCTAAATCTTCTGCAATTATATTTACATCTCCAAGTTCATTTCTAATTGCATTAAATACCTTTATTCCAGGACCCTTAGTCCATTCTCCATTTTCGGCAGTTTTATCACCATAAGGAATTTGCCAATATGATTCAAAACCTTTAAAATGATCTATTCTAAGCACATCATATAAGCTGAGGCTTTGTCTTATACGGTCAACCCACCAACTATAATCTGTTTTCTCCATGTAGTTCCAATCATAGATTGGATTTCCCCATAACTGACCTGTTGCTGCAAATATATCTGGTGGACATCCTGCCACCTTTAATGGCTTTAATGTTTTTTTATGTAGCAGAAATGCATCAGGGTTTGCCCAAATATCAGAACTATCTTCCGATACATAGATAGGCATGTCGCCTATTATTTCAATTCCCAAATCATTTACATATGATTTTAGTGCTTTCCACTGCTTATAAAATTCATATTGCAAGAATTCCCAATACCTTATTTCATCACTTAACATATTTTTATATTTATTCATTGCTTCTGGTTTTCTAAGCCTAATATCTTCATCCCAAGTTTGCCAGCTCTTTAAATTAAAATGAACCTTTATTGCCATATACAATGCATAATCTTCAAGCCAATATGCTTCTTTTTCTTGAAATTCTTCAAGATATTTAACTTCTTCTATATCTTTAGCTTTGTTTGATTTAAAATTTTCATATGCTTTTCTTAACACTTTTAATTTTTCTTTAAAAATCAATCCATAATCTATATCTTCTGGATCTTGTCCAAAATTCACAGAATTATACTCTTTCTTTTCTAATAAACCATCTTCTCTTAAAATATCAAAATCTATAAAATAAGGATTCCCAGCAAACGCTGAAAAAGATTGATATGGTGAATCCCCAAAGCTAGTTGGTCCAAGGGGCAAGATCTGCCAGTACTTTTGACCAGCCTTTTTTAAAAAATCACTAAATTCATACGCTTCTTTACCAAATGTTCCAATACCATATTTCCCCGGTAGAGAAGCAATGTGCATTATAATACCACTACTTCTATTCATACTTTCCTCCTAATTTGCATTTAATTTAAATTTTTTGTCTAATATTCTTTATTTCTTTTCCTGCCCTTAAGCAAGCGCTTGCACAAAACTCTATAATTTTACCCTTAAAATATTATTATTAAATTCTAAGAGACTATTCTAAATTTAAATTAGAACCACTTCAATATGTCTGGTTTTTTAATTAAAATCTAAATTTAAAACTTTAAGTATTCATAATTGTTTATTAAATCTTGATTGCAAATCTTTGTTGTTACCTTAAATAACAATAAATAACAATTTAAATTTTTAAAATAGCCTCTAAGTTTTCCCTTACTTTATAGACCCTTGAACAATACCTGCAATAATATGTTTTTGAACAAAGAAATAGAATATAATAATTGGAATTATAGCTAAAATTAATGCTGCCATTGCTAATTCCCATTGTTTTGAGAATGCTCCAAAGAAAGTATTCATAGCCAATGGTATTGTATTTATCTTTCCATTTACAGTTAAGAAAGGTAATAAGAAATCATTCCATATCCATATACTATTTAAAACAGCTACTGTAACAGTAATTGGTTTTAATAATGGTAATAGCACTTTTATATATGTCTGCCACTTACTGCATCCATCTATAGTAGCTGCTTCTTCTACTTCTTCAGGTATACTTTTTATAAAACCATGATATAGGAATATACTCATACTAACACCAAATCCTATATACATAAATATCAATCCATAGTGAGTACCTATCATTTTAAATGGTCCAAATTGAAGTTTTGACATCCATTTTACAAGCGGTAACATTACAGCTTGGAAGGGAACTATCATGCCTGATGTGAATATATAAAATATTAGCTTACTCTTTTTTGATTGGTCACGAACTAATACCCAAGCAGCCATTGAAGAAAATAGAATTATTAATGCTACACCGCCTACTGTTATTATCATAGAATTAGTAAATGAACTTATTATGTCCATTTTATTCATGGCAACTTGGTAGTTATTATAATTCCATGTAGCTGGTAAACCTGTTGTATTTGAGAAAATCTCTCTTCTTGTTTTGAATGAATTTATAAACATTAAATAAAATGGTGTCATATATACTATCAGTAATACCCATGAAAATACTTCTAATAATTTTAATCTTCCAGTATAACTATCTAATGTTTTAAGTTTTTTACCTGATCTAATATTTTCTGCATTATCTACAATTTTGCCCGCTATCATTATACTTCTACCTCCTTTTTCTTATTAAAGTATACTTCAGTTAAAGAAATAGTAGTTACAAATATGAAGAATATAATAGCTTTAGCTTGGCCTATTCCCATGTTATTTATTAAAAATGCTTCATTATATATGTTCAAAGCTAACATTTCTGTTGTTTTTACAGGTGTAAGTGAGAAATTCAAGTCAAAAAGTTTAAATGAATTTGCCAATGTTAAAAATAAACAGATTGTTATTCCTTGTCTTACCATAGGTATTGTTATATTTTTAAATGTATGCCAACCATTAGCTCCATCAATGTGTGCTGCCTCTATTAAATCTGCTGGAACATTTTCAAGTGCTGCTACATATATAACCATTATATATCCAGCATATTGCCAAGTTGAAACTATAAGCATTGCAAGCATTGCAGTTGATGGTTGTTGTAGTAGTGATGTTGAAAGGACTGGACTGCCTAAGCTTTGGCCTAATCCTGTGAATACTGAATTAAACATAAATTGCCATATAAAACCTAATATTAATCCTCCAATTAGATTTGGCATAAAGAAACCTGTTCTCAAAAAGCTGCTAGTCTTTAATTTTCTTGTAACTGTATATGCTAATCCAAATCCAACTACATTAATAGATATTACACTTGCAAATGTATATAAAGTAGTTATTTTCAAAGAATAGATAAATTGTTCATCTTTTATTAAACTGGTATAATTCTTTATTCCTACAAAATCATATTGTGGGTTAGCGCCATTCCAATTTGTAAATGTATAATATATTCCTATTATAAAAGGAATTATTACTACCATTGTTATTGCAAATAAAGCTGGTCCAACAAAAATCCAAAAATCTTTACTAGATTTTAATTTCTTACTCATACACTTACTCCTTTCTTAATAATTTTAAGTACAATTTTAAAATTATTTTTAAATTATTCATGAGGGGTATTAAACTCCTCATGAATAAATTTTATCCGATAGCTAACTGCCACTAATACACCACACGCTTTAAGCTGGTGATAAGTGGCACTAAGCTCCTGGACATTGTGCCCCTTGATGGCATAAGTTCAACTAAGATTCAGATGGGTAATGCCCACCTGAATCAAGTTTCACTTGATCTAATGCTATTTAGCTTTTGTTGCATCTTGAATTCCTTGTAGTAAATCTTTCTTAGCTTGTGCTCCCATATCAGTGTTAATGAATTTAGAGAATAAAGGTGCTAAGCTATTCTTATTGAATCCGTCTGGTAAGTAAGTGAATGTCCAAGGAAGAGTTTTCCCTGCTTTATTGAATTCAGTTATTGATTTGTTCAATGGATTATCACTTTCAACTGTGAAATTTGTAAATGCTGGAATCATGTTCATATCTTTAACTAACGCTTCTTGACCAGCGTTACTGCTTACCATCCAATCTAAGAATTCTTTTGCTTCTTTATTAACCTTAGAATCTTTGTTAACTACCCAATACATTGGAACTCCAACTGGAATAGAACCACTTACTTTTGGATCATTGTTAATTGCTAATGGTATGAATCCCATATCGAATTTAGCATCTAAATTCTTTAAATCTCCTGCAACCCAGTTGCCTTGATGTAAGAATGCAGTTTTAGAAGTTGCTCCAAAGTTACCAACTTGAGTACTATAATCTATAGTATCTAGTTTTTTTCCCCCACCATATTTACAAAGTAATTCAACTAAATTTGACCAATCATTAAATTGTTTATTGTTTACTATATCAGCTTTTCCTGCTAGATAATTTTCAGTAAATTCTTTAGGCTTTTCTTGTGTAGCTAGAGCCATATTAAATGTATGGTTACCAGTAACCCAAAATTCTTTTGTTGTATATGATACAACATTATCAATTCCAAGCTCTGCTTTTTTACTGTCTAATTTTTCAAAGGCCGCTTTCAATTTATCAAATGTATCTATCGATTTTGGATCAACACCCGCTTTATCCAATATTTCTTTATTATATATTAAACCATAACCTTCTGTTGCTGCTGGCATACCATATACTTTGTTATCAATAGTTACTGCATCTAAAGTACCTTTAACAGCATTTGGTACCCATTTTTCTGAACTTAAATCATCAATTTTATGTTGCCAAGTTTTATAATCTGCAGCACCTTGAATCATAAATACATCTGGTTCAGTTCCTTTTTGGAATTCAGCTTTTAATGATGCACCATAGTCAGCCCCACCACCAACTGAAGTAATTTCAACCTTTACACCTTTTTCTTGTTCATATTTCTTAGCAAGTTGTTGTAGAGCATCGTTAATTTCAACTTTTAATTGAAATATCTTAACAGTTTTTCCACTGTCTGATTTGCTTGCACTGTCGCTGCTACCAACGCTCGAACTTGTCCCACAACCTACCATTGTTCCAACTAATAATGCAGATACCAAAATTGTTGATAATATTTTTTTTGTTTTCATAATGAATACCCCTCCATTAAATTGATTTAAAATCATTTAAAATCTTAAATATTATATTATAAACATATGCCAAAAATTACTTTTAAGCAAATAATGTTAAACTTGTTATTTTTATCTTCGCAAACGCTTGCAAGATTCTGAAAAAAATTTGGCCTTTTAGCTTTTTTTATGACTAGCGGAGCCTATGATAACCTTTTCTTTTCGTAACCTTAGTATATCAATTAATAGAATTTTTCACAAGTAATATTTTCCCTCATTTTGGGGCAAATTAATAAGTTTTTCTTATATTTATTTCGATTTACTTTAATATATTAGCTTTTACTAAAGCGTTTGCATAAAAATTTCATTTCTCGACTAATTACTTAATTTATTGAACTCCGCACCAATCAATACTAGTTTTTCCTTCCTTGTTAACTTTTTTATTTGATATTCTCTCTTCATTGCAGCTTCTTTTGTTTCAAATATTTCATTATAAACAAGTTTAACAGGCCCTCTGCCTTTAGTATATTTAGCGCCTGTCCCTTTTGAATGCATATAAATTCTTTTCTGCAAGTTATTTGTCCATCCAGTATAGAATGTCCCATCTGAACATTCTACAATATATACGTAATTCATTTATTACCTCACTTAAATATATATCATACTATTGCTTATTTTAATAATATCACATCTATTGGCTCAGTAAAACTTTAATTATTGTTATATCATTTTTCTCTCTAGGAAAATATATTGCGATAATGACAATAAACTATACTTATTGCAAATTATATTCTAATGAAACATACCTCCTTAGCACTGAATCAAATCATCAAAAATAGCTTGGTTCCAATTTTGTTTATTTAACATAAAATCACTCAATCGAAATTGTACTATTATAGATATCTATATCAAAATATATTTATATAACATTTATGTATTTTTTACCATTACATTAAATTATATCCTACAATTTGAAAATTTTACTTAAAAAAAGAAATTTTTATGACATAAAATATAAATGCAAGCAAAAAATGTAAAATTACTTGTAAAAAAATAAAAGGAGGATGTTAAAATGTTAGAATTAACACTTAACGAGCAAAAACAAATCAATGGAGGATCATACACAGTTTATGTTTATAAGAACGGTAGTCTTATGAAAACAGTACCTGGATTTAATACTCGTCAACAAGCACAAGCTTGTGTGGACATGTATACTAACCTAGGTTATACAGCAAAAATTCGTTAATTTATGAATAAGCTAGAAAGATTTATAATTAAATAAAATTATATTTTATCTAATTAATAAGAAAAGCTGATTTCTAAATGAAATCGGCTTTTCTTACAAAATCCATAATAAAATAAGTTATTAATTATGATAGAAAGTTATAAAATAAAAGGTGAGAATATGGATATACTTAAAAAATATTATTGTGTAAAACAACATGATATGAAAGATTGCGGTCCAGCATGTATAGCTACTATCTCAAAACAATATGGATTAAAAATACCAGTATCAAAAATAAGAGAAGTAGCTGGAACTGATTTAGAAGGTACCTCGGTCTATGGTTTAGTACAAGCATCAGAAAAATTAGGATTCAGTACTAAAGCAGTAAGAGTATCTAAAAAAAAAGAGATATTTGATAACTTGCCTACACCTCTAATAGCGCATGTTATTATTGATAATATATTATTACATTATGTAGTAGTACATAAAATTTCTAAGAAATATATTTTAGTTGCAGATCCTGCTAGAGGTATGATTAAATACACTCCAGAAGAATTTTTCAAAATATGGAGTGATATATTAATTTTAATAATTCCTACAGCCACATTTAAAAAGGGAGATGAAACTAAAGGGATTTTTCAAAGATTTTGGGGATTAATAAAAGTTCAAAAAGGTTTATTGGTAAACATATTTATATCATCTTTATTAATAACCATATTAGGTATGGCTGGATCCTTTTATTTTCAGTTTTTAATCGATGACATACTTCCTAATAATTTAAATACGAATTTATTTTCAATCTCTATCGCAATGTTAGTACTAATTATTTTTAAGATTATAACAGAATTTTTTAGAAGTATGTTACTTATTTATATGGCTCAATTTCAAGTTCTGTTTCTTTATTAGGTTTTGCTACCATTTCATATGATCTTGTTTCGTTCTTTATACTCAGTTTTATGCTACGAAAACGAAACTCCAATTTACTCAATTTAAAATTTACATATAATTTTGCACCCATTATTTCACGCCTAAAATTCCCTCTATGAATTATTATATCTACTTCATGAAAATGAATCTACCCCCAAATGAATTGTAATAACACAATTCTTCTAAATAATTAAAAATATAATAAAAGCAACCTACAAACTTTACAATAAGTGCTTATGACTTAATTATACCTGCCTAAATCCATTCTTTATATGCATCACAAAATTAAAAAAATTAATATTTATAATACTTATTAGAACTCAAATACTCTTGAAGTTTAAATCCAATGCAAAAGAAGAAGACAAACATTTAACTTTAAATATTTGTCTTCTTCCTTATTTATTACTAGTATTATTATAGATACTAGTCTACTTTAGCTGTATCAATCCAGCTCATCATTCCTCTTAATTCTTTACCAACTTTTTCTATTGGATGTTCTGCTTCCATTCTTCTTGTTGCATTGAAGTTTGGTCTTCCAACTTGGTTTTCTAATAACCAGTTCTTTGCAAAAGTACCATCTTGGATTTCTGTAAGAACTTTTTTCATTTCTTTCTTAGTTTCATCTGTGATGATTCTCTTACCGATTTGGTAATCTCCATATTCAGCAGTATCAGATACCGAATATCTCATTAAGCCTAATCCACCTTGATAGAATAAGTCAACTATTAATTTCATTTCATGCATACATTCAAAGTAAGCATTTTCTGGAGCATATCCAGCTTCTACTAAAGTTTCAAAACCTGCTTTGATAAGTTCTGCACATCCACCGCAAAGTACTGCTTGTTCTCCGAATAAATCAGTTTCTGTTTCATCTTTAAAAGTAGTTTCAAGAATACCAGCTCTTGCTCCACCAACTCCATTAGCATATGCTAATGCATATTGTTTTGCTTTTCCTGATGCATCTTGGTGTACAGCAATTAAGCATGGTACTCCAGCGCCTTCAGTATATGTTCTTCTTACTAAATGTCCTGGTCCTTTAGGTGCAACCATAAATACATCAACAAATGCAGGTGGCACGATTTGTGCAAAGTGTATGTTAAATCCATGAGCAAATACTAATGAATTTCCTTCTTCTAAGTTTGGAGCGATTTCTTCATTGTAGATTTTACCTTGCTTTTCATCTGGTAATAAAATCATGATAAAATCTGCTGCTTTTGCTGCTTCTGCAACAGTTGCCACTTTTAATCCAGCTGCTTCTGCTTTAGCCCAAGATTTACTTCCATTGTATAAACCAACTGTAACATCTATTCCACTTTCATGAAGATTTAATGCATGAGCATGCCCTTGACTACCATAACCTATTATAGCAACTTTCTTACCTTTTAATAAATTTAAATCTGTGTCCTTTTCATAATACATTTTCGCCATTTCCAATGACCTCCTAATTATTATTAATATCTTCTTCACTTATTATTTGATTAATTGGCGCACCAGGTGCAACCATAGGAAAAACTTTTTTATTACTGTTTATTACATAATCTATAAGAACTGGACCTTCTGTTGAAGCCAGAGCTTTGCTTAAAATATCGTCTATTTCTTCTTCTTTAGTTATTCTAAATGCTTTAGCGCCAAAAGCTTCTGCAAGTTTTACATAATCTGTTGGTCTATCTAAAGTTGTTTCAGAATATCTTTCTTCATAAAATAAAGATTGCCATTGCCTAACCATTCCTAGGCAATTATTATTCATAACTACTTCTATTAATGGAAGCTTATTTTTAACTGCAGTAACTAATTCATTGCAATTCATTCCAAAACTACCATCTCCAGCAATGTTAAATACTCTTTTATCCGGTCTACCAATTTGAGCCCCAATTGCAGCGCCAAGACCATATCCC
>Ga0302173_10001600_pt1 | contig 11272 bp, 8 predicted proteins | sample I_Fen_N3_1_FD_198785 | JGI IMG/M metagenome (GOLD analysis project Ga0302173, IMG submission 198785) | Peat permafrost microbial communities from Stordalen Mire near Abisko, Sweden - I_Fen_N3_1 | ecosystem: Environmental > Terrestrial > Soil > Wetlands > Permafrost | place: Sweden: Abisko... | reverse complement strand
CACTAAGATTATTTAGTATTTGAAAATATTCGCCACGAATTCACGAATTAAATTAAATATAATTTGTGAATTTGTGGTGTTTTTTTTTAGAATCTTGTAAAAAACACACAGAGTAGAAAATCATTTTAATTCATATAATCTGTGGCAAAAGAATAAAAATAATAATAGCTTTGCATTCAATAGAAGCAAGAAGAAAGAATGAGTCTATATTCTTTCTTCTTGCTTCTTTTTTCTTTACAACATGGAACCAGACAAAAAACTTCTCATAAAATTAGCCCACACCAAAATGCCTTTCGGGAAATACGAAGGTCGTTTTTTAATTGATTTACCCGAATATTACGTCGTTTGGTACCACAATAAAGGTTTTCCAAATGGAGAGTTAGGGCAACAATTAGCACTTATCTACGAATTGAAACTAAACGGATTGGAAGAATTGATTCGAAATATTAAGAAACAATATCCAAAACCTTTAAAATAGTAAGAAAAATCTTTTGTCAATTCGTTTTTTTTATTTAAGTTTGATATATAAAAATATTACAATTTTTAAAAACTAATTGATACCACAGAATTCAAGACTGAATTTTTAAATGTGTACAAGTCAATATTTTGAAATTATAATATTTGACCCATAAAAATATTATAATTTTTAAAAAACATATTGATACCACAGAATTCAAGTCTGAATTTTTAAATGTGTACAAGTCAATGTTTTTAAAATTATAATATTTTTTTTTGTGTCCAAACTTACTTCAGTAATAAATATTACTCCTCGCTACGTGGAATTCCTATGACAGCTTTCTTATTTTTTTTGCATTCATGTTTCTTCAATCCAACCGTTAAAAATTTTATGAAAAAAAATCTTTTAGCATCCCTATTAGTAAATATAATTTTATTGATTGTAGTAGTTGCATTATTTAAAAAGTATTCAACACTTAAAACTGAATTACGCTTTTCTAAGGGAAGTATTTCTGTTTCTCAAAAAAATAAGGATATTGTTGAAATAGATAAAGCTGATCCAATTTATATTTATAATTCTAAAAAATTCGCATGTGATACTTTAAATGATGCGAGTATTGGTTTTGCTATCTGTTCTTTAGAAAAACTTAAGTTTGCTGAAGAACTTTTAAATAAAACTGTAAAAAGTAGAATGAACTACTACAGTAGTTTAATTAAGCGCCATAAAGAAGGTGTTTTGAAAGCAAAGGATAATAGTTACTTTGTAAATGAATTAAGAATTACGATCCTTTCGCAAGAAAATTTTATTAAAACTCAAAAAGTCTGGGAGGAAATGAGAGTTTTAAATTCTCAAAATGTAAGGTTAGGATGTGACGGAGGTTCTGGTTGTGCAGGAACGACTAATACTGCTGAAATTAATTACATTTTAGAAAGAATCAAAAAAATAAAGTAAAACACTGTCCTTCTTAGTTTTTTTTAATTAGGTAGTATTCGAATTACATACAATAAGTTTTGTGTTTCGAATTGTTTTTTTTAGAACGAATTATAGTAATAGTTCAAAAAAACATCTAATAAAAAGTTAAAATTATCGATTGCGAAACCTAGTAATCGTTCTCTTTAAAAATTTGCAAATTATCTCATTCGCTAATTGATAAATTATCTAATTAAATTTGTACTTTTGCCAAGTTTTTTACACAACTACAATACAAACAACAACAGAATGAATCAAACAAAATATATTTTTGTTACAGGCGGTGTGACTTCTTCATTAGGAAAAGGTATTATCGCGGCATCTTTAGCAAAATTGTTACAAGGAAGAGGATATCGTACAACAATTCAAAAATTTGATCCATATATTAATGTGGATCCAGGTACTTTAAATCCATACGAACACGGAGAATGTTATGTAACAGATGATGGTGCAGAAACAGATTTAGATTTAGGTCACTACGAGCGTTTCTTGAATGTTCCTACTTCTCAGGCGAATAACGTTACTACAGGAAGAGTTTATCTTTCGGTAATCGAAAAAGAAAGAAGAGGAGAGTTTTTAGGAAAAACAGTTCAGGTTGTTCCTCATATTACAAACGAAATCAAAGACAGAATGCAATTGCTGGGTAAATCTGGCGATTACGATATTGTAATTACTGAAATTGGTGGAACTGTTGGTGATATTGAATCATTACCTTATATAGAGTCTGTTCGTCAGTTAGTTTGGGAATTAGGAGAAAATAATGGAATCGTTATTCATTTAACATTAGTTCCTTATTTGGCAGCTGCAGGTGAGTTAAAAACAAAGCCTACACAGCACTCTGTAAAAACTTTGATGGAAAGTGGTATCAAAGCAGATATCTTGGTTTGTAGAACAGAGCATGAACTTTCTGATGAATTGCGTAATAAGTTAGCATTGTTTTGCAATGTAAAAAGAGAAGCAGTAATTCAGTCTATCGATGCATCAACAATATACGAAGTTCCAAATTTAATGCTTGAAGAAGGATTAGATGTTGTGGCTTTAAAGAAATTAGATTTGCCTAAAAAAGCAGCTCCGGATTTAAAAAACTGGAATACTTTTTTACGTAGATTAAAAAATCCAAAACACACTGTAAATATTGGATTGATTGGTAAATACGTAGAAATGCAAGATTGTTACAAATCTATTTTAGAAGCGTTTATACATGCGGGAGCTTCAAACGAAACAAAAGTAAACGTTATTTCTATTCACTCAGAACATATTAATAGTGACAATGTTGAAGAAAAATTAGGACCTCTTGATGGAGTTTTAGTTGCGCCTGGATTTGGAGAAAGAGGTATTGAAGGGAAAATTGAAGCAGTTCGTTTTGCACGTGAAAATAACATTCCGTTTTTCGGAATTTGTTTGGGAATGCAAATGTCAGTTATCGAGTATTCTAGAAATATTTTAGGTTATAAAGAAGCAAATTCAACAGAGATGAACGAGAATACTCCTCATCCGGTTGTGAATTTGATGGAAGAGCAAAAAACAGTTACTGATAAAGGTGGAACAATGCGTCTTGGAGCTTGGAAATGTGATATTAAACCAAACACATTAGCGCATAAAATTTACGGACAAACGACTATTTCAGAGCGTCACCGTCACCGTTATGAGTATAATAACAAATACGCAGACGAATTACAAAAAGCTGGTTTAAAAGCTTCAGGAGTAAATCCGGATACAGGTTTAGTAGAAATAGTAGAACTTGAAAATCATCCGTTTTTTATTGGAGTACAATACCATCCAGAATACAAAAGTACAGTTGCAAACCCGCATCCAATTTTTGTAAATTTTGTAGCAGCTGCAGTAAATACGCATAAAAAATAATAATTAATTCTGAGAGGATGTAACGTTTGAGTTAAACTCATAACTAATATCCTTAAACGAATAACTTTTTTAAATTATAATGGAAGAAAAAAAATTTGATCTTAATTCAATCATTGGTTTTGTATTGATATTTGGAATTTTGATTTGGATTATGTACCAAAATCAGCCTTCTGACAAAGAGATTGCTGCTGAAAAAGCCAAGAAAGAATTAGTTGCTAAGCAAGAAGCGCAAGCTCAGGCTGATAAAACTAAAACAGCTGTTTTACCAGTTGCTGCTGCAGCAACTCCGGGAGATACAGTTCAATTGGCAAAATTACAAAAATCATTAGGAGGTTTTGCTTATTCAGCTACACTTCCTTCTGCTAAAGAAGGTTTTACAACTATTGAAAACGAAAAGATGATACTAAAAATCGCCAATAAAGGTGGTTACATAGTTGAAGCGACTCTAAAAGAATTCAAAAGATTTGAGAAAAATTCTGGACAATTAGTAGAATTGATAAAAGACAATAATTCTAATCTAAATATTCAATTACAAACAACAGATAATAGAACTTTAAACTCTAAAGATCTTTATTTTGAACCAACTTTAACTAAAAACGGAGGAGATCAAATTTTGACCATGCGTTTGAAAGCTGGTGAAAACGAATTTTTAGAATATAAATATGTATTGAAATCAAACGATTATTTAGTTGGTTTTGATATTCGTTCTCAAGGATTAAACAAAGTTTTAAATTCTTCAAAACCATTAGATTTACAATGGGATTTGAAAACAAATAGAAACGAAAAAAGCGTTGCTATCGAGAAGCGATATGCGGAAATCCAATATGAGTACGGTGATAAAAAGTACAACTATGTAAGCCCAAATGGTGTTGGAAAAGAAGAAACACCTGAAAAAGTAAGTTATATTGCTTTTAAGCAGCACTTTTTTACCACTATTTTATCTACCGATAAACCATTCGAAAAAACTAAGTTACAATCTGATGATTTAGTTAAGGATGAAAAAATAGACACTAATTATATTAAACAATTTAGAGCAACCGTTCCTTTAGCTTTTTCTAATGGAGAGGTTGATTATAAAATGAGTTTATATTTTGGGCCAGCTGACTACAAAACTTTAAAATCTTACGATAAAAACTTCGAAAAAATAATTCCATTAGGTTGGGGTATTTTCGGTTGGATCAACAAATGGGTTTTTATTCCATTATTCGGATTCTTGAGTTCTACAATGGGATTGTCTTTAGGAATTGCAATTATTGTTTTTACTATTATTGTCAAATTGGCTATGTCGCCAATTACATATAAATCATTCTTGTCTCAGGCTAAAATGAAAGTTTTACGTCCTGAAATTACAGAGTTGGGAGAAAAATTCAAAAAAGACCCAATGAAGAAACAACAAGAAACAATGAAGTTGTATAACAAAGCAGGAGTAAACCCAATGGCAGGATGTATTCCGGCATTGATTCAGCTTCCTTTTATGTATGCTTCATTCCAGTTCTTTCCTTCGGCTTTTCAGTTAAGACAAAAAAGTTTCTTGTGGGCAGACGATTTATCATCATTTGATGCTGTAGTAAAATTACCATTCCACATTCCTTTGTATGGAGATCATATTAGTTTGTTTCCAATTTTGGCTGCAATTGCAATTTTCTTCTATATGAAAATGACATCTGGAGATCAACAAATGGCCGCTCCTCAACAAGAAGGTATGCCGGATATGGCAAAAATGATGAAAATCATGATTTACGTTTCGCCATTGATGATGTTAATTTTCTTTAATAGTTATGGTGCAGGTTTGAGTTTGTATAACTTTATCTCTAACTTAATTACAATTGGAATTATGTTTGTAATTAAAAACTATATTGTAGATAGCGATAAAATTCATGCTCAAATTCAGGAAAATAAATTGAAAGAGCCTAAAAAACAAAGCAAGTTTCAGCAACGTCTTCAAGAAGTGATGGAGCAACAAGAGGCTGCAAAAGGTCAAGGTAAAAAGAAATAATCTTTTATAATTAATGGAAAAACCGCTGTTGTGAAAACAGCGGTTTTTTTTATGCTTAAAATTTAGGTAATAATACTTTGTCAATGACATGAATGATTCCGTTTGAACATTGAACATCCGTGGCTATTATGTTACTGATTCTTCCATTTGTATCAGTAATTTTTGCCCCTCCTGTCAAGCCTATTGTGAAATTTTGTCCTGCAAAAGTGCTTACTACCTGACCGTTTGTTAAAGAAGTTGAAAGTACATTGGCACCAGCGACCACATGATATTTTAGAGTTGTTTCTAAAACATTTGCTGGAATAGCAGCAAGTCCTGAATATCCGGTTTCAGTTAGAAAACTTGTAAAAGCGGCATTTGTTGGCGCAAAAACAGTGAAAGGCGAGCTAGCTGTTCCAGATAATATTGCGGCAAATCCAGATGCTGGATTGTAAGTCAAAGCGGCCACAAGAGTTGTAAAATTTTTATTTGCAACAGCATGATTTACAATTGTAGGTAAACCAATTACACCATCAACAACATGAATAATGCCGTTTGAAGCTTCAATGTCGGCAGTTGTAACAGTTGCGCCTCCATTTGTTTTTCCTCCATTAATATCAACTCCTGTTCCTTTTTCCAGATACATACTTAATGTGTTTGAAGTTGATGCACTTCCTTTTGCTAATGTTTTGACGTAACCAGTCGCAATTTCCGTCGATTTTACTTTTGTGACTAAAACATGATTGAGTAATATTTCTTTTAAAGCAGCAACAGGAACCGCATCTAAATTTGCATAACCCTTAGTACTTAAAAAAGCACTAAAAGCTGTGTTGGTAGGTGCAAAAACGGTATAAGTACCGGAAGAATTCAGTGTAGTTGCTAAATCTGCTTTTTCTAAAGCAGCAACTAGTGAGCTTAAATTAGGGTTTGCTTTCGCGATTGAAACGATTGTTTTCGATTGTTGAGATGAATCATCGTTATCGTTGTTGTTACATGAAATACTGACGAAAGCAATTAACGCTAATACAGCAATTAATTTAATTTTGATTGTTTTCATAATAAAGTTTTTTTTGTTTGTTAGTGCTAAGTTATTTATTTTGTTTAACAAAATGACGTAAAAGTTAAACAATTATTAAGTTTAGTAATAATTTAACTTTTTTGTTTAATGTTATATGTTGTTGATTTTTAGTTAATTGTGGTTTGTTTTCTTTTGTTTAGGTGTTTTTTACTCTTTTGGTTGTAATCGTAAGCTTCAACAGAAATTAAAGTGAATATTATTATTTAAAGCTTCGATTAAACTCAAAATGGTCATACTTTTGCGATACTAAAACTCAATTTTTGTTGTTATATAGAAAAATGAATTATGAAAAATTTTTGGATCTTACTTTTTATTAGTGCTGTAGCCTTTTCTCAAGAGTTTAATAAAGTCGATGCTAACGGAAAAAAAGACGGCGTTTGGAAAGGAACATACGAAGTTTCAAAACGTCCTCGTTACGAAGGAACTTTTAATCACGGAAAAGAAACTGGGATATTTAAGTTTTTTGATGATACTAAAAAAGGAGATGTTTTAGCAACTCGCGATTTTACGGCAAATGACGGAACTTCGTATACTATTTTTTATGATCAGAGTAAAAGTATAGTAAGTGAAGGAAAAGAACTTGGTAAAGTACATGAAGGAGAGTGGAAATATTATCATAAAGCTTCTAAAGTATTGATGACGCTTGAAAATTATAAAAATGGAAAGTTAGAAGGTCCAAGAACTGTGTATTACCCAAACTCAAAAATTGCTGAAGAAGTAACTTATAAAGACGGCTTAAAAGAAGGGATTTATAAAAAGTACGGACAAAACGGAATTCTTTTAGAACAAAGTACTTATAAAAAGGACGAATATAATGGTGACGCCGTTTTTTATGACGCCGATGGAGTTGTAGCTTCAAAAGGGAAATTTGTAAACGGAAAAAAAGCTAATATTTGGCAATTTTACTCAAAAGGAAAATTAACCAAAGAAGTAAATATGAGTGATCCAAAAAGCAGTTATCAAGTGGATTCAAAACCTAAAATGAATTAGATTTTTATTTTAAAAACTTATATTTTAAATAAAATACTTAAGTTTATGATCTAAAAACTAACCTTTATGAAGATCAAAACTTTACTTTTCCTTTTGCTATTCTCCAGTGCGTATGCACAAAATCAAGATGAAGCTCAGAAGCTCATAAATGAAGGGGTAACGCTCCATGACAAAGGAGATTATCAGGGAGCAATTGATAAATATAGTAAAGCATTAGAGGTTGATAAGGATAATTTACTTGCATACTCTGAAAAAGCAATGTCTCTAAACGCAGCTGGTAAATATGATGAATCAATAAAAGTTTCTAAATTGGCTATTGCAACACATTCAAACGACGATCTTAGTAATTTATATGTTAGTTATGCCAATTCATTAGATCACTTAAATAAGACTGATGAATCATTAAAAATTTATGACGAGGGAATTCAGAAATTTCCCAACTACTATCAATTATATTTTAATAAAGGGATTTGTTACGCTAATATGAATAAGCATGATGACGCTATTCTTTGTTTTCAAAAATCTCTTAAAATTAATCCAAAACATGCAGGTTCTTTAAATGCTATTGGAACTCTTGAAATGGGTAGTAATAGAATTCCGGCAGTTTTAGCTTTTTCAAGGTTTTTAATTGTAGAACCGCAAACATCTCGATCTAAGAAAAACTTTAAAAGCTTACAAAGTTTATTAATGCAAGGTGTTACACAAACCGGAGAAAAATCTATTTCCATAAATATCAATGCAGCTAGCCTTCCTGATTCTGCTGGAACAGCAAATAAGAAAGAAAATGATTTTTTGATAACAGATTTGATTTTGTCAATGGATGCTGCTTTAGATTTTGATGAAAAAAACATTAATAAAACAGAAGTTGAAAATTTTATTAGAAAATTTGAAACAATTTGTGCTTCTCTTGATGAAGTAAAGAAAGATAATTATGGTTTTTACTGGGAAACTTTTGTTCCGTATTTTCTTGAAATGAAGAAGAAAAAGTTAATTGAGCCTTTTGCTTATATTGTTTATGTAGATTCAGGTACTGAAGATGTTGTAAAATGGTACAAGAAAAATAAGGATGAATTAGATAAATTCTATGCTTGGTCAAAAGATTATAATTGGAAAAAATAATTACCAGTTTGATTATTTCTTTTTAAATAATTAGAAACAATAAGTTTTATCTACAACGGCATTATATAAACTAATCAAAACTACTGCAATTATCAAAAATAGGGCTTATCTTTGCACCCTTGTAAAAATATAAACGATTTAGAATGAAACGTGTAGTTGTTGGACTTTCTGGTGGAGTAGATTCGAGTGTTGCTGCTTATTTATTGCAACAACAAGGATACGAAGTTATTGGGCTTTTTATGAAAAACTGGCACGATGATTCGGTTACTATTTCTAATGAATGCCCTTGGTTAGAAGATAGTAATGATGCATTATTAGTAGCTGAAAAACTCGGAATACCGTTTCAAACTGTCGATTTAAGCGAAGAATACAAAGAAAAAATCGTTGACTATATGTTCAACGAATACGAAAAAGGGAGAACTCCAAATCCTGATGTGCTTTGTAATCGCGAAATCAAATTTGATGTTTTCATGAAAATTGCTTTAAGTCTTGGTGCAGATTATGTGGCAACAGGACATTATTGTCAAAAAAATGAAATTGAAGTTGATGGTAAACCAATGTATCAATTGATTGCCGGAGCTGATAATAATAAAGATCAATCGTATTTTTTATGTCAGTTATCGCAAGATCAATTATCAAAAGCTTTATTTCCAATTGGAGCGTTAACAAAACCAGAAGTTCGCGAAATCGCTGCTGAAATGGAGTTGGTAACGGCCGAAAAGAAAGATTCTCAAGGTTTATGTTTTATTGGAAAAGTTCGTTTGCCTGAATTTTTGCAACAAAAATTACAACCAAAAGAAGGGAAAATTATTCAAATCGACAAAAAAGATCCAATTTATACAGTTGAAATACCAGCTGGATTATCTTTAGAAGAAGTATTGAAAATAGAGGCTCAAAAACCTGCTTATCTTCCAACAATGGGAAAAGTAATGGGAAATCATCAAGGAGCACATTATTTTACAAATGGACAAAGAAAAGGATTGAATGTTGGTGGAACTACAGATCCGTTATTTGTTATTGCTACAGATGTTGATACCAATACAATTTATACAGGTTTAACGAGCAATCATCCTGGATTGTTTAAAAAAGCTTTATTCGTTGATAAATCTGAAGTGCACTGGATTCGTACCGATTTAACTTTAAAAGTTGGTGAAACTTTAGAAGTTTTGGCAAGAATTCGTTACCGTCAGCCTTTGCAAAAAGCAACTTTGCACCAATTCGAAAACGGAATGTACGTTCGTTTTGATGAGCCTCAGTCAGCAATTACTGAAGGTCAGTTCGTAGCTTGGTATTTCGATAATGAATTAGTTGGTTCGGGAGTAATTTCATAGCTTTATACTTTCTTAAATAGGTTTAACCTTTTAAAAAAGTATATTATGAAGTTCAATTTCTTGTTATTTTTGCTTCTAATTTCTTCCGCGATGTTTTCGCAAGAAGATGCGTGGGTATATTTTAAAAGTAAACCAAATGGACAATCTTATTTGAATAATCCATTAAATATGCTTTCGGCTCGGTCTTTAGAGCGAAGAACCAATCAAAATATTGCCTTGAATAGTACCGATGCTCCAATAGAAGCATCTTATATTAATCAGGTAAAATTAAGTTCAGGAATCACTATAAAGGCAAAATCTAAATGGTTAAATGCACTTCATATACAAGGAACTCAGACTAATATTTTGGCTCTTAAATCGTTTTCATTTGTAGATAAAGTTGTTTTTGCAGATCGAACTTTAAATACCACTTCTAAAAAAGTTTCGACAGATCAAGTTAATAAGACAAGTGACAAGTTAAAAACAACAATTGATTATGCTTATGGATCATCTGCAAGTCAAATTCAAATGCTGAACGGGCAAATTTTACATCAACAAAATAAAACAGGTTCAGGAAAAGTAATTGCTGTATTAGATGCGGGATTTCCTGGAGTAAATACAGCTCAGCCATTCAAAAAAATAATTGATAATCACCAGATTCTTGGAGGTTATGATTTTGTGAACCGAAACGAAAACTTCTACACTGGCGACGATCACGGAACTATGGTGCTATCGACAATGGGTGGTTACAAAGAAAATGCTTTGGTTGGTACTGCACCTGATGCTTCATATTATTTGTTTATCACAGAATATGATCCCACAGAAACTCCAGTAGAAGAATCGTATTGGGTTGAAGCTGCAGAAAAAGCCGATAGTTTAGGAGTTGATATCATAACTACTTCGCTAGGTTATTTTGCTTTTGATAATCCAAATTATAGCCATTTATATAGTGATATGAATGGATCAACAAATTTTATTTCTCGTGGTGCCGAAATCGCCTTTAGTAAAGGAATAATTGTTGTGGCGTCCGCAGGAAATGAAGGAAATAAAGCAGAACCTCATATTGGTGCTCCGGCAGATGCAGTTTCGGTAATTACAGTTGGAGCAGTTACAGCTTCAAAAACAAAATCTAGTTTTAGTTCTATAGGTCCTAGTTATGATGGCCGAATAAAACCCGATATTATGGCTATGGGAAGCTCCGCCGTAATTTCAGATGCATTAGGAACTATACGAGTTGCAGATGGAACCTCGTTTTCATGTCCTATTATGGCAGGAATGATTGCCTGTTTATGGCAGGCTTTTCCGTCGAAAACCAATAAAGAAATCAGACAGATGATTTTAGCCTCTTCAGATCGATATAATTCTCCTAACAATAGTTATGGTTATGGAATTCCGAATTTTGGAGCTACTTTAGGAGTAGAGACTTTTCAAACTTCTACGTCTCTTTTCTCTGTTTTTCCAAATCCAGTTCAAACTACAGTTTCATTTTTGTTCGAAAGTGATACAGCTTC
>Ga0302173_10001596_pt1 | contig 11280 bp, 7 predicted proteins | sample I_Fen_N3_1_FD_198785 | JGI IMG/M metagenome (GOLD analysis project Ga0302173, IMG submission 198785) | Peat permafrost microbial communities from Stordalen Mire near Abisko, Sweden - I_Fen_N3_1 | ecosystem: Environmental > Terrestrial > Soil > Wetlands > Permafrost | place: Sweden: Abisko... | reverse complement strand
AAAATGCAACCTGACTCGGTCATCGACTTTTCAATCAGTTATTTCCTACGGAAAAATGATTTTATTAAATTAGCAGGATGCTATTTTTTAAAAGGGCACATGTTCAAGCATGCACAACTGTATGCCGATGCAACAATTATGTATCTGAAAGCCCTAGTTTGTCTTCAAAATAAAAAAGAATATTACTTGCTTGGGAGAATATATTTTGATATGGGAGATGTATATTCTTTCCAGAAAAATCATGTTGCTGCTTTAAAAAAATATCATTCATCTCTTGGTTATTTAAACCTATCCGGAAAAAAAATTGATGCAAGTTATGTAATTCTTTCAATTGGAAGATATTATAGTATAAAAAAAAACAGTAAACTAGCCCAAAAATATTATAAACTGGCGATTAATAATTTAAAAGATTCCATACTAATTGGTGCTGCATTACAAGATATGGGAATTGATTACTACAAGAATAAACAATTAGATTCTGCAGAATATTACATTCGAAAAAGTTTAACATACCCTTACAGAAGTACAAACTTTGCTATCCGAAATTATTGTTTAGCCGATGTAATGTTTGATAAAGAACAATATGAGGAAGCTAATAAATATGCAACCATTGCACTAAAATATGAAGCTGGTTTCTTCACACAAAAAGAATGTTACCGGATATTAGTGAATACGGCATATTTGCGAAATGACATTCATCAAATGGATAAATACATGAAAAATTACCAGGCCTGTTCTGATTCAGTACTTCAAATTAAATCACATACAAAAATTGATATACTTGAAAATCAATATAATACTACTCAAAAAGCTCAGGGTACAAAGCATCAACTGGTTATGATCATATCAGTATTGTTGATTATAGTAATACCAACTACTTTATTGGTTTTGTTTTTATATAAGCGGAACAAAGTAAAGAAGGATCAACTGTATGTATTTAAATTTCAATTGAATAAAGAACAAGAGTTTGTTTGCGAAAGTCTGACAAAAAGTATAGCTGAAAAAAAAATCATGCAAAATGAAATACGAAAAAATGCAACAGCCATTGATCGTGATGCCCTGGATAAAGAAACATACAAAAACACTTTACATTTTGATAATTGGGATGAATTCAAAAAGGAAATGAATCATGCTTTCAATAACATAATTGTTACATTAAATTCGGAATATCCCACCATCACTCAAAAAGAAATTACCTGGTGCTGTTTCCATCTTCTTGACATCCCTCACGCGGATAGAATGTTATTACTTGATGCTACATCTGATAGTTTATATAAGCTAAAACAACGCCTGGCACATAAATTGAATTTAATATCTACAAAAGACCTGGATGTATTTCTAAAAAATAAGATTACTTTGATTGAATGACTCTTATTTTCTCATTTTAGATGCTCATTTTACCCTTTTTTGGTGAGATATTATACACAAAAATGAAGATGTCCAAAAAAAGTAGTTTAACTAAACGCAATGCCTTATAAATTAAATGGATATAAAACGAGATGTCCAAAAATACTTGGACTATATTTTGGTTACTCAATGTCTTATGATTAATTTAGCAGCATGAAAAGTGTTTTTTGGTATAACTAATTGTATCGTTGAACCCGAATTAGTTTTTATATTTTCAATATATGCTTCGAAACTGAATATTTGTTTTAATTTTTTGCATTCAATTTTAATTCGCCAGTATTTAAAGGTTTTAAAGCGGTATAGTCATGCCCGGGTAAAATATAGTGTAGTGAACATATGATATTTGTCCTCCTGACCTAAACCTTCAATAACAGAGGATCCAAATTCAACTCGTAATTTTTTGCTTGACTGTATCGCTTAACCTTTATTTTTCTGTTTGCTTATGTCTATTTTTCAGTATCATTATAAAAAAAGGCAAAGTACATTATGTACTTTGCCTTTTTTGACATTTTTTTGTATAATTGTCACTAAGCATGGAATGAAGATTTAATTAATACCGGCAATATTACCGGTTCTTTTTAAGCTTGCAACCGCATCATCGGCTGTTGATACTTTTTCTAAGAAATCACGAAATTCAATATATGCTTCCGGTGGAAATACTCCTTTATATAATTCAAAATGCCGGAAATAAGTAACGGAATTACCTTGCTGAAAAGTATTAGAAGTATAAATGCCAAATTTACCACTAATTACAATTTTCTCGGGTAATTCAGCTATCCTGTATTCATTGGGTACTTGATAAACAACTGTGTCATTTTCCATGTAAGGCCGGCGAATGCATAAATCAGTTTTTCGGTTGCGTACTTTATCAGGAATTGAAGTAAGTTTATTCATAAAGTTAAGAGGAAGTAAGGCTACCTCTTTCCCCATTTTATGAATATAGTTGGATATTGTAATGCTGAGATTTTCATCAAAGGAAGGATGTTGACTCTTGTTCTCAATATAGCTAAACTTGTCAAGTATAAACGAAGGAAGTTCAATACGTTGTGTGACAATTTTCTTTTTGTCCGCATTGTCGGCATAATATATTGGCAGGATATTATCATAACATAATCCCTTATATACAGTCTTTACTTCTGCCTGACCGGTTGTTTCGTCTGACAGGTTTACAGTTGAATGCCTGCTAATACAATTTTCGTTGACTGTGTATGCACGGGTACGTACCAGCCGGCTGTTTTCACCATCAATGAGCAACACTTGCCTGTCATCCGTAAAGTCACTGTTAAACCCACAGGGCAATCGTTGACTGGTACATTCCAACCAAAGAGTATCTTTTTCAACAGGAACACATACCATGGCATGATTGAATTGGCTTGAAGGGAAAGAGGCTTCAATACTTTTGCTTTCGCTACCAGCCATAACAAGTGTATAAAATGATTTTATACCCACAACTGACAATAATGACCTGGTGTAATTCGATAATGCTTTGCAATCACCATACGAGTATTTATCAACAATTGTAGCATCAAAAGGCTGCCATCCGCCTATACCCACTTGAACACTGACATAACGGGTTTTCTGTTGCATATATTCATAAATGACTTTTACTTTTTCATACTCATTTTTGCAGTTGGCAGTTATTTCTATCATTTTTGCACGGGTTGCTTCGGGCAAAATATCCTTTTTTTCATTTAGAGAGGTAACCCATATTCCAAGTTCTTTCCATGTTTGGGATGACCCTTTTGAGTCACCGAATTCAAACTTATTGGAACCTAATAATAATAACGGATAGTTTGGAGAATATTTTGATGCCATTGGTTCGTTTTTCCTGGCTGGTAAGTTGCTTAGTTTCCATGTATAAAACTCTTTTTCTTCTTCTTTTGATTTGATAACTCCATTTGGCAGGTTAAACTCCTTATAACGAAAAGTGTACCCAACGGGCACCTTCACGATAAATTCTGAATTCTCGTATGAAGTATTTTCATTTTCATGGCTCCAGGCTGGTAAAAACATAGTTTGTTTAAGATCGATTTCATATGTATATTCCACAGTAAATGGAAAGGTCATATTTTTAGGATCAATATATTTAACCCTGTTGTCTTCGTATAAAGAATAACCACTAATAGCACTCTGATCAATAATATCTTCACTTCCCAGATTTTTAATTTGTTTGCCAAGTTCATTATAAACTTTTCCCTTAATATTTCCTATTTTATTCATTGGATCATAGGTCTTACTAAAATAACTATCTTGTTCCCCATTTTTATTCAGTATTGTCCGGACTTCCGTGACAGATACAACTGCAGATTTTTCCGACTTTATTTCCACAACCTGCTTGTAAATACGAAATACAGTATGTGCATTTTCCTTTAAAATGGCAGGTATTTCACTTACCGGATATTTCAGCTCTTTTGCAGTTACCAGATTACCTGATAATATTAAAACGATACAAACTATAAATATTTTGTACATAAGGTTAGATTTTCTTTATAATGATCATTTCGGATTGTTTCTTTACCAATTCATCAAAGAATGCTTTTAAATTCTGATATTCAGGTTGGTAAAATACCGGTTTATTTAAACTAAGTTTAAACATCACCTGTATTTTATTATCAGCTATAGTTGATAACATCTGGAAGCTGGCAGAATTTTCAGGAAGTGACATTTTAATGTTTTTAGGTAACTCTTCTAATGCGTATCCTTCTGGAATTTCTAAATTCAAAATTTGTGTTTTTTCAATTGCAGTCGTGAAATCTACCGGATAAACACGTTGGTCTGCCTTAAATGGGTTTTCGGTATATTTATCAAATATTATCGGATTGATGAATAATTGATTATTCGTTTTTGTTGCCCTGTTTTTTAAGCTGATGGTGAAATTCTCTTTTAATGGTTGTTGCAGACTGTCAAGTCCCGATATTTTATAGTTTTCTATTGACAGGCCAATGTGGTTGCTCTCTATTGATTTTAAATAATCATCTTCGCTATTAAATGTTTTAAAATGATTGCGTTGATCCAATGCTCCGTAGTCGATAGTCGATTTTCCCCAATCGCCATTTAATGTTCCATCAGGTGAAAGCTTTAAGTTTAAAATGGAAACAGTCCTGTCCTTTTTTAGAGGAGTTAAATCAATCCATTCCTGACCATCTTTTTTAATAACAAGGCCTTTCCCGTTAATGGCGCGTTCGGGTAAAATTCCAAGTGGTAAATTGTCGTCGGAACCATCCAGCAAATATGTTTTATCTCCAATGACAGCATGAACAGCTACATAGTTTAATTTATTCAGGCTGACTGAATATAGAGGCAATAATCCATTATCACGGGTGCTTAATACCATGGGATTGGCATTAATGCCTAACTTGCGGAGCAATAATACCAAATTCAGGTTTATATCTGCTTCATTACCTATTTTTTTATTATAAGCAGAACTTAACCCGTTTTTAGAAACCCAGATCGATTCATCTTTGTTCCATTTTATCTTTTTGATGGCATTATAGGCCTTTTCTAACTGTTCTTCAGGTACAGATGTTGAGGCTTTTATTTCTTTTTCAACTCCATTCAGATAAAAACTGAAGGAAGTTAATTGTCCCCCAAAATCTTCATCGTCTGTCAGCGTTTTAGCAACTGCCTCCCAGGTAGTGGCATAATCTTTATACAAATATCCGGGAATATGAATACTTGAAACTTCGATATTAAAGCGGGACAGGTAATTTTTATAGTTGTTGATAAATGACTCCGACTTAAATGCAGGTACATCTTTTGCAACCCATCTGTCATTTGTTGATTCAGAAAGTGGAACATAACCGGTTGAATTTTTACGAAACGAAAAGTAAGTGCTTTCTTCGAGTATTAATTCACTCCATTTTACCGGGATGTCTTGCTGAAAACTCCAATACCGGGGCAAGCCACTGAAATAAAATTCGATATCCAGGACAGAACCTACTTTTACATTTGGCATGGCAACTCTGGCCTGATAAATATCTTTTGTAATGCGTTCTATGAAAATCCCATCTTTTGTAAGTTTAGATACCACAGGTACTCCGTTTTCTAAATTTACAGTTTGACCCTTTACGGTAGTTTTCTCTGAAGCAGGTACGGAAAAATTTCCTTGTTGCTTGCCTTCTTCTTTTAAAATCTTTATTCGTATTTGATGTACAAATTGCAGTTGGTTTGAATCAAAATAACCATAATTACACAATACGACAGCGGAAGCTGTTGAGTCAGCCGGATATACTTTCATTTCAAGATCGGCTTTATCCACTTTGCCATATTTCATTGGAGCCTTTTGTGCCCGGCTTGTTGAACACATTAAAAACATGAATGTCACAATGATGAATCCTCTAAGAATAATTGGAAATTTCATAAATTACTTATTTTGTGATATTTATATAATTAGATTAAATTTTATTTAAGGGATATAAATGATATACGTCTCTATATAAGTAGAATAAGTAATTATATCATTGTTTGCATTTATATAAAAAATACGAATGTTTTGCAAATATACCAATTTATATAATAATTAAGATATAAAATACAAAATAAATTATTTGTTTTCTAAAATAATAGTTGATTGAATTTAACATCAGCTACTTGAATAAAAATAAATCACCTGATAATCTGTACTAAATTAACTCTGTACAGTAAAATAATACTATCAAATTACATTTCGATGCATTTTTTTGATTCGTAAAATGTCTTTATGACTTCGCAATCAGGGTTTGATATTTCAGATTAAATATGAATTAATTAATATGAATAACATGTTCGATTTCTATAGGAATAACAGTAATATTATTTTATAAAAGAAGCCCCAATCTGTTGTTACAAATTGGGGCTTCTGAATGTTGATGAATTAATCTATGTCAATAATTCTTTTTCTGCCTGATGCACTTTATCAAAGGTAAATAGAGCCAGAACTTCATTTTTATATGAACAAATCTGTTCATTATATAAGTTTCCTATGCTGCCCTGGTGGGTATGATGCACAGTTTTATCCGGTTTAAAGTTGCCTGCTTCAATTTCCAGTCCCACTTGTTTATAGGCATCCCTGAACGGAACACCTGATAAGGTAAGACGATTCACTTCCTCTACGCTGAAAAGATAATCGTATCGTGAGTCTTTCAGGATATCGGTATTTATTTCTACCTGAGCCATCATAAGTGCAGTCATATGCAGGCAATCGGTCAGCTCTCCAAATGCAGGAATGAAAACCTCTTTGATAATTTGCAGATCACGGAAATAGCCGGATGGTAAATTATTGGTTATCATCATGATTTGTTGAGGAAGAGATTGTATTTTATTACACTTGGCACGGGTCAGTTCGAAAACATCCGGATTTTTCTTATGGGGCATAATGCTCGACCCGGTAGTGAATTCATCCGGAAGACGGATAAATCCAAAATTCTGAGAAGTATACATGCATGCGTCAAAAGCCAGTTTAGCAACAGTGGCTGCCACACTTGCCATTGCGTTTGCAACGGTTCGTTCCATTTTCCCACGTCCCATTTGAGCGTACACTACGTTATAATTCATCGAATCGAATCCTAACAGATCGGTCGTTAACTGACGATTGAGCGGAAAGGAAGACCCATATCCGGCAGCTGAGCCAAGCGGATTGCGGTTTGTTATTTTCCAGGCTGATAAAAGCAGTTGAAGGTCATCTGCCAGGCTTTCAGCATAAGCCCCGAACCAAAGTCCGAATGATGAAGGCATGGCAACCTGCAAATGGGTATATCCGGGAAGCAAAACATCTTTGTAGCGATTACTCTGAGCAATCAACACATCAAATAAATCAGTTACTGCAGCTGTTATTTTTTCAATTTCTGCCCGGGTGAAAAGTTTTAAATCCAATAATACCTGGTCGTTTCGTGACCGACCGCTATGTATCTTTTTGCCAACATCCCCTAATTTACGGGTAAGTAACATTTCTACTTGTGAATGAACATCTTCAACCCCCTTTTCAATTGTAAATGCACCCTTATCGGCTAACTGATAGATAAGTTTTAACTCCGTAAGTAGAATTTCCAATTCATCAGCCTGCAATAATCCAACTGATTCCAGCATTCGAATGTGAGCCATGGAACCTAGTACGTCATATTTAGCCAAAAAGACGTCCATCTCACGGTCCAATCCAATTGTAAAAGCTTCAATTTTAGCATTTACCTGTGTGCTTTTTTCCCAAAGTTTCGTCATATCGGTAGGTGTTACGTCATTAATAGAATCATGTTTAATACAGTTATGAGGCTGAAAACCTGAAAGTAAATTCAGAAAGTGTTATACAACCTTTTCATTTAAATGTAAAATTCATCCTGAAAGATATCGAACCTATTTTGAAAGTGCCTTGGCCAATACTTCAGCTATCAGATTTATGCCTTCTTTTAGTTTCTTATCAATCATCATTTTAATCATGACAGGTAAATCCGATTTCAGGGTCAGCTTCATTTGAGTAACCGTTTCAGAATATTTAATAAGTTGAATCCATACAGTGATTTCTACCGGGGCATTTTCGGATATCAGTTTTAACGTTTTAAATGGCTCACGTTCGATGATCTTAAAGCCCATTTTTCCAAATCCTTCCACCTTAAAACTGCAACTATCCGTTTGGAACTGCAGGTCTTTAACTTTGCCGGATAATGTTGTCTGTTCCAACATTTCCCTGAGGTTATTCAGGTCGCTAAGTATGCCAAAAACCACTTCTTCGTTCGAAGAAATGGTTTTAATATCGCTTTCGTATGTAGTCATATAATATAGTTACTTGATAGCTGTTTGTATTTTAATAGTTGAAATTGGACCTGTTTTGCCCGGGATAAGATTTTAATTATTCAATGTAATATTCCTATAAAAATTCATAAGTCTTATACCCTTTAAATTTAAGGACAAAACTACTTGAATCATATCGGAATTTTGTTTTTATATTTCAGTTCTCCAGGTAGAAGGGTTTTGTCTCCATTCCTGAAGTGTTTCTATGTCATCTACCGAAATGTAATTTGTAGAAAGTGCTTCCGACAAAACAGCATCATAAGTACACAAAGTAGTTAATTTTACTTTTGCTTTCTTGAATTTTTGATCGGCCACCGGGAAGCCGTAAGTAAATATAGCCACCATCCCCAAAACTTCTGAACCATCATTCCGAATGGCTTCAACTGCTTTTAAGCTGCTCCCACCCGTTGAAATCAGATCTTCAATAACGACCACTTTTTGTTTTGGACGCAAATCTCCTTCTATCATATTTTCCAATCCATGATCTTTTGGAGTTGGTCGGATATATACAAAAGGTAAACCCAGTACATCAGCTACCAAAGCACCCTGTGCTATGGCCCCGGTTGCCACTCCGGCTATTACTTCCACTTCAGGATATAATTCCATAATCAACCTGGCAAGCTCGATTTTTATGAAACTGCGTATCTGAGGATAAGACAGAGTTTTACGGTTGTCGCAATATATAGGTGAATTCCATCCCGATGCCCAAACAAATGGGTTATTTGGCTGCAATTTTACGGCTTTAATTTTCAATAGTTTCTCAGCGACACTTTTTTCTAATGTTTTCATTTTGAGTAATTTTATTTTTAAACGGACAGTGAAAAACGGTTGATTAGTTTCAGTCTTTCAAAGTGCAAAAGTACGCAAACAATTTTAGACACAAAATATAAATAACCATATTATAAAATATTTTTTAGTTTGAATGGTTACCTTAAAATTATAACACAGATTTATAGGCTGATAATTATTTTGAGAAGGTGTATTTATTCTACTCCATTAATATGCAGGAGATAAAAATGCATCTTCAATATGCTCAATATTAAATGAATTGCCATGCGGGACTACTGAAATGATATCAAAACGGGTTTCTCCCAACCAGTCAATCATAAAAATGTATTCATGTGTTGCATTGACAATATTTCGTATCTTTTTTATCGTAATTGCTTCTTTTGGATGTTCAAATGTTTCAGTTGAGCGTGTTTTTACTTCAACTACAACCAACAGTCCATCTTTTTCAGCAATAATGTCAAGTTCCAGTTTCCCAAAATACCAGTTGCATTCTCTGATCTTATATCCTTTAGAAATCAAATAGTCTTGAGCTCTTTTTTCTCCTAAATTTCCCAATTCATTATGTTCAGCCATAATATTCGATACTTTAAATATTATTTATTTATGAAATTGCCGGTAAACATTGTCATTATTATTAAATATAAATGGGAGAAATGTTATTTATTTAGATAATTCAATAAATAATTTTTCAAAAATACAGTTTTTTGATTTAATTCCGTTAATTCTAAAAGGATAATATTATTTTTGTACAGAATAATGACCCCTTATGGCAAAAAAAACAATAAATCTGGTATCAAAACGCAATTCATTGCGTACTCACCGACAAATTTTCACACTGAATGATGAAGAAAATAAAGCGCTAATTCGCTATATTTCAAAATATAAAGTACAAAATAAATCAAAGTTCATTCGGGAAGCCCTCATGATGACCATCATTAGAAAACTGGAAGAAGATCATCCAACTTTGTTTGATTGATAGAGCGTTTTGTTACTTCAATTTTTGATATTTAATTTAACGTAGGTTCGAACTCCATTTTTACAATAATATTTTTCATGAATATGGTAAATTGTTGAATACTCAACTGGTCATACGTATAATTATAACGTTTTAATAGCTTTAAACAACAAACATAGTAATCAGACATTTAAAATTGCAGGATACGAATATAAAGCATATTATGTCTTTTATCTTGTTTCTTGGCTCTTGGTTCTTGATTCTTGCATTTAATAAAATACAGAATTACCAAATCTATGGAATACTTCCTGATTCTTTTTGCATTCGTTCTGGGTTTTCTTATTGCAGGGTTTTTATCCATACGAAAACAGAACAGACTGCATGATATTTCTGATAAGAATGAAAAAATCCTACTTGCCACTCAGGCCGAACTGGAAACTCAAAAATCAGTAGCCCTTGAGACTGTTCGATTAAAAACAGAACAATTAACAGAGTTGCAACGGGATATTACAAGCCAGCTTGAACTTACTAACAGCCGTGGCATGGAAATAGCAACATTAAAAGCGGTTAATGAAAATTTATCTGAAAAACTGGATAATCAGAAAGAAGAAATCGAGAACCTGCAAAAAAGATTAACTATTGAGTTTGAAAATATTGCAAACAAGATATTGAAAGAACGTTCTGATGATTTTACAGTGTCGAACCATAAACATCTGAGTGAAATTCTGAATCCGTTAAAAGAACGTATTCAACTCTTTGAGAAAAAGGTTGACGAAACGTATGATAAAGAATTGCGTGATAAAATCAGTTTACGTGAAGAAGTAAGGAAATTATCCGAACTTAATACGAAAGTAAGTGAAGAAGCAAATAATCTGACTAAAGCGCTTAAAGGTGATGTAAAGAAACAAGGCAACTGGGGTGAAGTAGTATTGGAGCGTGTATTGGAACGCTCCGGATTAACGAAAGGACAGGAATATGAACGGGAAGTAGTGGTTGAAGGGGCTGATTCTTCCGTTCAGCGTCCGGATGTAATTATTCATTTACCCGATAATAAACACATTGTCATCGATTCAAAGGTTTCGTTAGTAGCATACGAGCGGTTAATGTCCGCCGAAACCGAAGAGCAAAGGGTTGCATATTTAAAAGATCATATCAGTTCATTACGAAACCATGTCAAATTGTTGGGTGAGAAAAACTATCAAAATGCACAAAATATCAATACCCCGGATTTTGTTCTAATGTTTCTGCCCATTGAAGCTTCATTTTCTGTGGCAGTTCAGGGAGACAGTGAGATATTTGCATATGCCTGGGAACGGAAAATAGTTATTGTAAGTCCAACAACACTCCTGGCAACCCTAAGAACCATTTCT
>Ga0302173_10001590_pt1 | contig 11306 bp, 3 predicted proteins | sample I_Fen_N3_1_FD_198785 | JGI IMG/M metagenome (GOLD analysis project Ga0302173, IMG submission 198785) | Peat permafrost microbial communities from Stordalen Mire near Abisko, Sweden - I_Fen_N3_1 | ecosystem: Environmental > Terrestrial > Soil > Wetlands > Permafrost | place: Sweden: Abisko... | reverse complement strand
TCTTGTGTGAAATGTTTCGTATTTATTCCATCTATCCCTACTAAAAAACCTCCTAAAGCAACTGATATAGCCTCTAGAATAGATGTTTTCCCAACTCCATTATCCCCTATTAATATATTAAACCCTTTTTCAAATTTTATTTTTGCAGTATCTATAGCTCTAAAATTAGATATATTTATATTTTTTAGAAGCATTAACTTCACCAACTTTCTTATCTTTGAAATATTTCTTTATAACTATTACTTATTAAATTATATCCGATTATTTACTTAATAATCAATCTATATACAATTATAATATGCCTTGATTATTTCATTGAAAATATAGGTTGAACGTAATACACTAAAATTCAAATCCACGAACTCCAGAAACATCAGAATTTTAACAATATCAATTGTAGATAATAAAATTATTACTAACTGCTATAACATATACGTCTCATTCAACCACCCCTAAACCCTCATATTTCCTATAAATATTTATATATATACCTATTTTTATAGTTTCATATTTTCCTATTTAAATATTTTCATAGGTTCATACTTTCCTATTTAAATATGAACCTATAAATCTTTTTAAATATATTCATATAAAACTATTTTTCTAGAAATATAGTTTTATTCTTTAGTTTTAGCTTTTCTAAACAAATTCATTAAGTCATTATAAGAATAATTCAAAAATATATTGTACAATTTTTGATTACATTTTTCCTTGTTTGTATTATATCCAATTTTATTAATATGAATATAACACTTGAAGAAGATGTATTGAATTCTAATCTTAAATAATGATTAAAGCTCCTGATTGGTAAAACTCCCTGTAACAATAAAAACCCACGACCACCTGTAAGTAGCTATTTGAGCCACATACAAATGATCATGGGTTTCATGGTGGAGGCGATTCACGACCTTTGAAATCCACCAATAAATTTCATTTAATTTTAGTCCGTAATATATTACAGATTAACAATTTTACTTAATTAATCTTCACTTTTAAGTATAGCTGGTATATTAGACAATCTTAGCAAATCACCAAAATGACTTGTTACTCCAATGTTTCCAATTAACTCTATACCAATATTTTTATCTTTTAATAAATCAATTTTACTTCTTAACGAATCCAAACCATCTTTAACAAAAACTTTTTCATAATGTGATGGACTTCCTTGAACAATAATATTGCTCTCTGAATTTTTGTATTTATTTTCACCTTTTAACTGGTTTAATTGAACTAACCATACAATATTTCCATCATATACCCATTCAACAGAAACATCACCTAATTCATTATGATAACTTCTTATTTTATTATTTAAAGTTTTTACTGCTTCAATAACTCCTACTGGTAATTCTAATTTATCCTGTTCACCAACCATAAATTTATCTCCATTACCTATAACCCCTTCTATTAAGTCACTATCTTCATATTCGGTAACAAAAGAAGCTCCAGAATATAAAGCATCTACAGCATCTTGAGATAAAATTGACGCAATATTTATTTCATTTGAACCTTTTGCTTCTTCTTCATCCATTAATTTAAATGGATCAATCCAGCTTGATCCTGTGTAAAATTTTCCTGGTTCTTTTTTTATAGGACATGTTCTAATCCATTTTTCATTCAAACCAGTCTCAATACCAAATGTAAACGGAGCTATTTTTCTTGATATGACAGTAGTTTTAGGAACCATGATTCCTAATGAATCAGCAACTAATAATCCAAAAACTTTATCACCAATAAATCTTGAAAAATTATTAGGCCAAGATATTTTTCTTTGATAATCTACTTTTTCATAATACTCATATTCCCAAATGATAGTATGTTGTTTCTTAACGCCTTGTCTATTAGGGTGAATACTAAATTCAATTCTATAATTATTATCAAATTTAATATCAGGTGAGAATCCATATACATTTTGTAAAATTTCCAACCCTATTTCCCTTGGTAATGAGCATACGCCTTCCTTCTCAACACATTTAGGTGTAGCCTCAGGTGAAAACTCTATTACATCACCTAATGCAACTCCTGAAACTCCACAATCATTTATATCAATATTCTCATTAACAATTGAATATTTATCATTTAATGAATTTTCCTTGATTGTATCTAAAATTTCATCTATGTCATTTATTCCTTTATTATAAACTAACTTATTTCCTTTCATAGCTTTTTCACTAAAACTTCTTATGTTTACAGCCTTTGAAGGTGAAGATAAAATCAACTTTTCTATTAACTTTTTAGTTGATATTTCCTTATTATTATCAAAATTATTAATGTGAATAAACCTAGTTTTTAAATATGAATTAGGTTCAAAACTTATAAATTGAGCAATATTTTCATCTCTATCTTTAATTAAATAATCTAACTTTTTATCTTTTAATTTTATTTCCTCTTCAGGTTCACTTAAAATATTTTCTTTATAGTAATTCTCTATTTCTTCTAAAATATCTTTAATTCTATTTCCTTCTAAAATGTTGTATTTTTCATATGTATTCACACTATTTTTTAATTTTAATATACATTCGTCTACAGTCAATATATTTAAATCCTCAGAATAAATATTAATATTCTTTTTAATTGCAGCAATTAATTCATAACAGCATCCAACACTATATTCCCAGCCATCTAAAAAAATAGCTTCACTAATTAGTTCTTTTATAACATCCTGCCAAAAAGAATAAAAATCATTTTGACTCCATTTCTTCGTATTATCTTCAAAAGTAGTAGGATCAATAATAATTTTATTATTCCTTTTTCTTAAATCTTTAATAAAATTACGTGTATTTTGTATATTAAGTTGTACAACATTTAATTTTCTACTCTTATTGTATTCTTCACTATTTTTTATCAATCCATTTCCAATTGAACAATACCATTCCACAAATTTATTCCCAGTATTAATAGGTGTAGAAACATAAAGTATTTCATTACCATTAAAAAGATTTTTTAACCCATTAAATAAATCTTCATTATATAGCATAACATTCCCCGCTTTCATCTTTCCATTAAATAATTGTAACACAATCACAGAAAATTTACATTCATATATTGTTACAATTTTGTTCAAATTATTTAATGCTTAACTAATATATTCTTGGAGAATATAACTTATCATATTGTCTATTAGCAAAATCATCAGTCATTCCAGATATTAAATCTACAAGACATCTAACAAATACTTTATGTTTAATACTCTTTATATCATCACTATTATCTTTTCCATTATAAATTTTAATTTCTTTTTCTATATCCTCACGACTGCAATCAGTAATATCAACAACATAATTTGTGTATTTGCATACTTCTCTAAAAATTCTTTTTAATGTTGTCTTAGACATTTGCATAGGATTAGTTTTATACGCTTTATATATTTTTCTTATTACATATTCTCCTTTTCCATCAAAACAATTAACTTCTTCGGAATTAATTATTTTATTCGACGATATTTTATATAGTTCTTTTCTTACTTCTTCTGTTTTTCCATCAAATTTAATTAATTCTTCTGTAATAATCAACGAATCTTTTTTAGGATTATTTTCATAATTTTTGATTCTATCTTCTGAATCATCAATAATTTTTGCTATAAAATAGGTGATAACATCTGATACAATTCTAGCCCTTTTTATATCAGTTGTATCAACGTATTCTCTTTGAGCCTCATCTATATATTTTAAAGATTTACTTATTCTATTGTACAATTCATCTTTAAAATCACTTTCTAGTGATTTATATTTCATTTTAATTTCCATTTCAATGTTTTCATTAAATGAGTTACTTATTATATTGTCCAACTCAGTCATAAACATTTTCTTTATCTTTTCATCTAGTTCTTTCTTACTATTCATTTGATCAATTCTTTGCTCAATTATTTGCTCAATATCATCTAAAACAATAAGATATTTTAATTCCAATAGACTTTTTATATCTTCTGAAAATTTTGCTTCAGAATTTTCTTTTTTTTCAATAAGATATTCTTCTATCTTATTATTCTTTAATAAATGTTCATATTTTATATATATTTCATCTTCGTAATTTTCATCTGATATCGCTTTATTCAATCTTGTTTTTTCTTCTTGATTTTTTAATTCCTTGTTTAATTTATCTATATTACTCTTTTTTTCTTCTTTCACTAACTTTTCATCAATTTTTTCTACTAGTAGTAATTCCATATAATCTTTCTTTAGAATTTTATCTATTTCTGTATTAAAATCATTTTTTAATTTTCCTTTAATAATCTCAACAAACTCATGTGTAACTTTTGATTTTATATTTTCTTTCACTATTTTTAATGTGTCTTTTGTGTCTTTTTTTAAACTATAGTAATCTACATACTCCTTTTCAAATTGTTTCAAAAATTCATTTACTGCATTACAATTAATTTTATCCATAAATTTTTTAGTATTCATATCGTCAATTAACTTTTTATATTCATCTTTATCTTTTTCAACAGTTAAATCCTTCAATATTTTCCCATCAGCATATTTGTGTAATGTCTTCTTTAATGTTTCATCATTATACTGACCTTTTATATCTTCTAAAGATTTTCTTGTTACTTCTTGCTTGACTGTTTCATATATTTCTTTTCCAATTTCAATTTTTAAACGTTCAAAAAATTCTTTTTGAGCCATTTTTTTTAAATCATTCAAAAATTTTTCTTCATTAATTATTCCACTTGCTATTCCATCATCTAAATCATGTGCTCTTTGTGCTATTTCATCAGCTACAGCAACTGCTTGCCCCTCTAGTGTAGTTGCAAAATTATACTTAAGATGTAATTCTTCTTCTTCTTCTTCCCCATTACACAAAAAGTTTTTTATTTTATACTTATTATTTTTGCATTTTAAACCTTCACGTTTTTTATTCTTATTACATAGTTTATTATCATCACAACTACATACTTTTGTATGTTTTAGTATTCCTTCTATTACTTGATAAGTTAAATCTATGCCTTCAAATTCTCCATACTTTTCCTCTAAATAATTTACTACCTTTACTCCCTGAAAATTATGTTTAAATCCACCTTTTACATCTTCATTTTCTAAAATTTCATTTAGAGTTCTTTCTCCAACATGTCCAAATGGAGTATGTCCCAAATCATGTCCCAGTGCTATTGCCTCTACAAGATCTTCATTTAAATTTAATTCTCTAGCTATTCCTCTTGCAATTTGAGCAACTTCCAATGTATGCGTTAATCTAGTTCTAAAATGATCTCCCTTTGATAATGTATATATTTGAGCTTTGTCTTCTAATCTTCTAAAAGATTTAGAGTGAATAATTCGTTCCCAATCACGCTGAAATTCAGTTCTATTTTTCCTTATGTCTCCTTTATCTATAACACGTTTAACATATCTACTTCTTTGGGCTGAAGGTCGTACTTCTCTCTCTAATTTATCAATTGATTCCATTATGGTTTCATAATTTTTATTAGGCGTCTTATTTTTTTCATTTATTTCTTCAATACATTCTTTTACATTCTTAAGTTCAAAATTCTCATTATCTAATAATCCAATTTTATGTTCTTCTTGTTCTTCAAATTTAAATTTATCCTCACTAATATAGTCTTTTATATCATTATATATTTTTGAGGAATTATCTCTAAAATCTGTTGTATTATTATTTTTAATAGAATGTACATTAATACTTTCTATTATTATTAAACTATTATTATCATCTAATTCCTCAATACTTTTAACTACTCCTGATGCCACTCCAATGCAATATCTTTCATTATTCTCTTTTCGATATTCTAATATCAGTACCTGATTTATGTCGTCTTCTGAACCATTTATCAAATCATCTTGAGACTTGCACACATAATAAAATATATCTTTATTTATATTGTTCAAGTTAATTTGACCTATACTTTTTCCTCTCAAACATCGTATTAATAAACTTTTCATTATTACCATCCTTTCATAAAATTCTTATTTTTTCTCCTTATTTTAGCATATATTTAAGTTTATTGTAATTCAACATTTTTCTACTTTTAAAAAATTGTATTATTTAGGAGAGTTTTAATGGTAGCGCTACCCTGCGATAATAAAAAAACACGACCACCTGTAAGCAGCTATTTAAGCCACATAAAAATGGTCGTGGATTTCATTGTAAAGAATATGAAGAGTGACTTTTGAACTCCCAAAAACATTATAATAGTTCTTATTATAATGGTAACTCTCTTTACTACTGCATTCCTCTTTCAAATGAATTATATATTTTAATTTAACTTACTAAACGTTTAGTGAACTCTGAATTCATCTAATATTGTTGCTGCTTCTTCATAGTTTATTTCTACAAGCATCTGCAAGATTTCTTCAAATGCCTTTGTTAAATCATCATCGTGTTTTATTTTATCGCTAAAATCTAAGAAGGCTTTTGTTATTATTATTAATACAATTACTTTTTTCTCCTTTATTATTTCTGTAAATGCATAAGTCCTAGATTTATTTGTTTGTGAAACATTCTTGAACGCATCTCTTACTGATAAAAGTATCTCTGGAAGTAATTTATCTAAGTGAAGTTTATAAATTGTATCCAGCATCTCTTTTAGATGAAATATGCCATATTTGCTGAATAAATCATTTAAAAATTGCTTATCTTGATAAGAATACCCAGATGGACATTTACTCCAATCTCCGCTACTACCATATGTAGTAATAGACAATATCAACGCTTTGTATAATTCAACTTTAACCATTTCTTCTTTTATTTCTATAATTTCACTCTCCAATGAGCAAATAATTTTTTCACAATTAGTTCGCTTGTCTTTATCATTATGTGAATAAAAATACTCTGAAAGTAATACCCCAAATACATCTTGATAAAACTGTATCGTTTCACTCGTAAATATTGAAAAATCAATACTTGTAAAAAGAATGTCTAGAACGATTGCTGTCTTATCCTCACCCGCTATAAGCTCTCTTTGAAAAAAATTCATAACTTCATAAAGTGGATAAACACCAAGTATATCATGTGAATGATGTGTTTTTTTGCTTATTTTCCATACATTGATCATAGCCATAAGCAATTTCTTAACACTCATTGCAAAATCATTATCATCTAAAGACAACCCACAGTTAATAGCATAGCATACTGTTGTTATATCATAATTGTCCATATCAAAATTTGATAAATCAAGCTTAGCATTATTAAATAAATACTCTGCAATTATTTCATCTTTTTGGCTTTTATATTTTTTTCTTTTATCCTTTTCTGTATAAGAATCAACGCCTAAAAGTTTTTTGTGTACATTTGGTATAAATCTAAAATTTTCTTCTTTTCTATATTTATTAATATATTTGGCATTAAATTTTTGATGATCCATTTCATCTTCTGCAAACTTAAAAATTGTATTAAATATAGATCTTGAAAGTTGTTGATTAACCCTTAAATATAGTTTCGCATAACGTGCTATTTCTTTTACTACTCCATTTTGCCCCTTATACAATATTAAATCTAGAATTAACTTCTTTATTTGTTTTTTTATTGTATCAGAAACATTTGTCTCTACTTGTGAAAAAAGCACCCAACAACAACTATATTGGAAAATTAAACCTTGCATTGAAAAATAACCTTTTATCCCATTTATCCACATTTCACAAAATCTTGCTCTTGTACCATCATCAAGTCCCTTATCATTTAGAGCAATACTAATAAAACCAATAAGAACTTCATCATAATCTTGTGGCATAATACAATTTTTACTTGTTTCTAACAGCATTTCTATCGCCTCAAGGCAATCTTTTAATTCAAATTCCTTTCTGCTAATTTTTCTGTTACAATCTTCGATTAATGATTCTATGTTTTTTTCTGGCTGTCTTTGTTCTTCATTTTTAATTGTTATCTTCTCAGCCTCGCCTGTGATAGTTGGACACAATGCTATGGTAGTATCGTTAACCTTTACCACCTGTGCAGTTCGTAAATCCATCTTTTGAATTTGCAAATAATTAGTTGCATTTTCTTTATCATTTGGCACAATTGAATAAAGATAGTCTAAAATCTTGTGGCACCTTATTTTAATTTCTTCGTCATAATAAATTTGAGAAGCTCTAACATAATCCAACAAATTATATTGCTTCATATCCTTTTTATTATACCTATCAGGAAGTGGAAACGGCATGCACATCGTCATCATCATTTGTTTTTCAAGTTTTTCTAATATTGGATTTTTTATTAATAAAGAAAGTCTTGTTAAGTCATCAAGAATGATATCAATACTTGTTGTTAATTCTAGTGCATAGCCAGGCAATTTTTCATAAAACTCCATTCCTATATCAGCAATAATTGTTAGCAATGCAATGTTGTTTGATTTTTCATAGATAAGCTTCTTTACATTTTTAGCAAATTTAGCAGTTTCTTTATTCACAACAGCATCGTTTTCTATAACACTGCGCAACTCTTCTTTTAAGCAATATATTAAATCACTTATAACCATTGGCATTCTATCCTCTTGCGTTGTTACTAACCACATTTCTGTAAAACCTAGGTAAGACTTTTTTTCGTTATCTTCAATAAAATTAATTTCATAAGTTGGTAAATCATCTTTATGTTTTTCTGCAAAATCTAATACTGCTTGATTAACAAATTTAATTGCCCATTTCAAGCCTATCCAAAAATTCTTTTTAAACAATACCGTAAAGAAATTACTGTTTATTGCGTTGTTCCGAGTTGATCCATGCTCATAATCTTCTGCCTTTTCACTTAGCCCATACTGGTAAGACATATCGTGCCTATCCCTTTTATAAAAACCAAAGACATTTCCATTATGGTTTTCTATAGGAGAATACGTCCAAAACATTTCTGCAATATCACATAATTCTGTCGATACATATTCCGCTAGCTTAGTGTGCTTAAAATTGAGAGTATCCTCGATAATATCTTCCGCCAGTCGCTTCTTATCTCGATCGTCACCCTTATAGTAAGAATTTAACCTATCCCAAAATTCTTTTATCCATTCTTTAGAATATTCCACCATTAGATAAATAGGTGTAAGCAACTCATTTACTATATCATCTAATTTATAATACTTTTTTTCTTCACATTCCACTATATATTTATCAATGATATATTCCAAAATATTGCAAGCATTTTCTGCTGTTTGTTTTTCATACAACTGTACCTTAGAATAATCTGAGCAGATTTTTTCTAAATCTAAGCGCGAAATTTCATCTTTTTCGTACAATTTATATTCCGCAATTAAATTTATCAAGTTCCCTCTCCCTTGTCCACTCGGTCGTAACTGAATGTAAGGATTCAATTTTGCAAAAAAGCTATTGATTTCAAATGCGTATAAGTTTGTTGTTTTGATAAAATCATTAACCCTACCATTTTTAATTATTATTTGCCCATACTCACAAAAAAATTGGCCACAATATCTTGATTTCACTAATCCTATTTCTGTTTGCTTTCTCCAATTTTGTGGCATTTTATCTGAAAAAACCAACTCGTATAAGAATTTTTCACGGTTATTTTCCGCAAATAATTTATTTGAAATCCAAATTTGATAACGCCTATAAATACACCTACCGAAAATTTCTATCTTGTCAAAAAATTCATTATATTTACCTTTGCATTTATCAAATTCATTATCAAGATGCTGCTCAAAGCAAATATCTTCAAAAATATCGTATTTCAATCTAACAGTTTTTCCGTTACTAACCAATATGCCTTTTGAAACTAGACTTTTTAATATTCTTGTATCATATTTCGAGCTAATTGCACCGAGCGAAAAATCCTTAGCTCTAGTAAAGACTATTGACTCAATAACTTTCTTAACCTCGTTCTCACCTAAACAAATTATATGTTGCCAAATATACTCTCTTAGCTGATTTTCATCAGAAATGTTATCAATGTCTGTAATTTCTGAAACTATCAAATTTATATAAAATGGCGATTTCAGAAGTTCTGTATAAGAATTCATATCCAACATTTTTTTAATAATTGAATATTTTTTTGCAATCGCCAATTGTTCTGTTATCATTAATTCGGAGACTTCATATGAATAAACTGAATAATTACTTTCTATTTTTATGAAAGCGTTTTTATCACTTGTACGGCATGAAGTGATTATTTTGGATGAAGGATATTTTTTCACAGATTCATATAGAACACATAGTAGATCTAATTTAGTTCGGCTATCGGCGATAAATTCAAGGGAATCAATAAAAAAAATAACTGGCTTGTCACCTAGATATTCAAGCGTTTGCCTAACATTGAACCCCCAAATGTTGTTTATATCTGTTTCTTCAAGAAACCTTTCTGCCCTTGCATAAATAAGGTTTGCTTCTTCTTCAACAATCTTCTTACAAAGAACGGACTTGCCACTACCTGCTCCTCCTTGAATAGAAATATTAATATGATTAGATGCTTTTATCCTAGAAATAAGTTCACTTCGATCTATTTCATATTCATTATTTATTTTACAATCTATATTACCTAATCCTACGGTTTTGCTATTCTCAATAGCTTCTTGAAATTTGTATGAATTATCGTTAACACTCTCTATTTCCCGCATAAGCAGGTCATATAGGGAAAATTGAAACTCCCGATTGTTCATTGCTTTTTGGAGAATATCCTTTGTCGTGATTAAATCGCTTGCTTTACTAAATGAAACACTACCTATCTGGTTATTTCCTTTATAGTCCTTTACTTTGTCTACACTCTCATTATTAAGCACAAAAAACTTCACATTTGTCAGCGTGTTAATTTCAACTCGCTTTGAATCCCTAATATTCTCAAGAGTTGTTTTTATCTTTGCAGGAATGTCCTTGGTAGTGCTCACTTGAATGTAAATTTGCTTATCCGCAGAAATTAAATCAACACAAGGGTAAGTATATGTATCAATATTTAAATTACTAAGCCTCTGACCAAAGTATAAACTACCTACTTCAATTGCAAATAATTCAAACAACTTAGCAGCATCAAAAAGTCCGTTGATGTTAAGCAACTTGATTTTCTCTTCATAGGAAGAAATGTAATCTGATATAAATTGAATTCTCTTGTTCGATTCTTTCAAGCATATTCCCCCTCTTACTTCTTTGTATTGTCACTGTCAGGCTTCTGCAATCCACACTTTAAATACTGCATAATTTATATTCTAACATCACATATAATCACAATTCTTCATCAGTTTACAATAAAGAGCAGGCCATTTCACCCACCTCTTAAAATCCTAATCATGCCATAACTATCATTTTTACAAAATGTTCTTCCCCTAATAACGAATTTCCTCAATTTACTGGTACTACCGCTACAACAACACGATATTTTTAACATGACTTTAGTATGTAAAGAATGTCTTTTTAATCTGATGA